>Ga0307478_10000021_pt1 | contig 237248 bp, 214 predicted proteins | sample atmos_gasesECM4C_2_FD_203713 | JGI IMG/M metagenome (GOLD analysis project Ga0307478, IMG submission 203713) | Hardwood forest soil microbial communities from Morgan-Monroe State Forest, Indiana, United States - atmos_gasesECM4C_05 | ecosystem: Environmental > Terrestrial > Soil > Temperate...
CCGCCCTTGAAAAGAGGGTAGGTCGGCACCACACACCCCTTCCCGACTCGCTCCGTTGACAGCAAAGCGGTTATCTGAATTCAGTACACAACTTTTCGGAAAATTCTCTGCTATTGCGAAAGACGGGCTAAGAAGGGTCTCCGGCACCAGAAAGGACCGTGCCGATTTCCACAGGAAAAACGCCCAAGGCCGCAGGGCTCACTTGAAAAGAGTCCTATAAGTTATATTATGTTAACTAAGAAATCTTCCTGGATTTATAGCGCTTTCCGGGCCCCGGAGTCCCACTCCCGGTCCCTCCGTCTTACTTCTTGTCGCTGCCTTTCCCTGCTTTTTGTTGCGCGAGTTCGTAGTTGATGTACTGCTCGAGCAGATGCGGATCGGCGCCCACCATACGCCGCCCATTCACAAACACCGTTGGCGTACTGTTGACTTCTAGCAACTGACCGTTGGCGCGGCTCGCGTTGACCGCTTCGCCCGCCTCCGGGCTGGCCATGCAAGACTTGAATGCATCGGTGTCCAGCTTGGACTGTCCCGCGTAGTCCAGCATCTTGGTCCAGGCGTTAGCTGCCGAGATGATCTCCTGGTTGTCGTAGATAAGGTCATACATCTTCCAGAAGGCCGCGGGGTCTTGCTGGTAGGCGCAGCGGCCGGCGAGGGCGGCGGTTCGTGCCCAGGGATGAAGCTGCTCCAGCGGAAAGTCCTTGAACACCACGCGCAGCTTGCCGGCATAGTTCGGAAGGATTCCCCGCAAGGCGTCATGCAGGCTTCGGCAGACCGGGCACTGGAAGTCCGAATACTCCACCAAGGTGACGGCTGCCTGCGGGTCGCCCATGGAAGGGGCGTCCTTGAGCTGGATCTGTGCGCGGCTCTCCGCCAAGGGGTCCTTTGTCATGTCTGACATGTCGCCGCGAAACAAGAATTTGCCGTCCTTACTTACATAAAACTTGACCTTCTCCTTGTTTTCGCCCATGGTGAGGTTGATGGTTGTCTCCAGGAGTCCCGCGACCGGTGTTTCCTTGGGAGCCCCGACCAACAACAGCACGTCCGGACCGAAAGCATATACGTTCCGGAGGTAAGCCTCGATGTTCTTCTGCGTCTCTGATGGTGCCGCGCTAGTGGTCCCTGGTGGTTGTGCCTGCTGCGCTCGCGCTTCGGGCACGATCAGACTGCAGGAAAGAATCAGACAAAAACTCAGAGCGGTTTTCACTGTTGACCTCATGTGTTTCATGGAATGAACTTCTGTGCGATCGGGAATGGTCTGCCAAAGCCAAACGCGCGCGAGGTGATCTTCAAACCCGGGGCGGCCTGTTTGCGTTTGTACTCGTTGCGATCCACTTGAAGCGCGATGTGGCGGACCAGTTTCAGATCGAATCCGTAATGATCGGCGATCTCATCGGGGCTTTTCAAGTCTTCGATATAAGCCTTCAGGATGCGATCGAGGACGTCATAGGGTGGCAAGCTGTCCTCGTCCTTCTGGTCGGGACGCAACTCTGCCGAAGGCGCCTTTTCGATCGTCGACCGGGGAATCAGTTCCCTTTCGCGGTTGATCCAGAGGGCCAGTTCGTAGACCATTAATTTCGGCACATCGGAAATCACCGCCAGACCTCCGGCCATGTCGCCGTAAAGCGTGCAGTATCCGACGGCGAGTTCCGATTTGTTGCCCGTGCTCAGAACCATCGAGCCAAATTTATTGGAGATGGCCATCAGGTAGTTTCCGCGGATGCGCGCTTGGATGTTTTCTTCCGCCACATCCTCGGGCCGGTCGCCGAAGACGGGAACCAGCGCCCGCTTGTATTCCTCAAAAACGTCGGTAATCGGCAAAGTGACGAACTTGATGCCAAGATTTCTCGCCAGAGCGGCCGCGTCACGCTTGCTGCCTTCCGAAGAAAAAGGTCCCGGCATCGAAACGCCGAGCACATTTTCCGCCCCCAGCGCGTCCACCGCGATCGCGGCGACCACCGCTGAATCGATGCCGCCGCTCAGCCCCACGAGAACCTTCTTAAATCCGCACTTGCGAACATAGTCGGCCGTGCCGGTCAGCAGCGCCTCGTAAGCGTAGGCAATTTCGGTGGGCGGCTGTTCATGAATCTCGCCCTTCCCCGTGACCGTGTCGAACAGTACCAGATCCTCGCGGAACGCCAGCGCTTGCGCGGCCACCCGCCCATCGGCGGCAATCGCCATGCTTGCGCCGTCGAAAATCAGATTGTCGTCGCCGCCGATTTGATTGACGTACACCACCGGGCGCTGCAGCTTCATCGCAATCGCGCGCAGCATTTCGATGCGCAGGTTTCTCTTATCGATGGTGTAGGGTGAAGCGGAGATATTCAGCAAGACGCTGGTTCCCTGCTTACAAAGCTCCACCACCGGGTCGCGCTCGTACAAGCGCGTCGGCCAGAAATTCGGGTCGTTCCACACATCTTCGCAAATGGTGATGCCTAGCTTTTCATCCTGGAAGCTGTAGACCATTTGCTTGTCGGCTGGCTGAAAGTATCGCGACTCGTCGAACACATCGTAAGTCGGCAACAGCATCTTGCTCTGCTCAAACGCGATTCGTCCCCCGCACAGCAGGGCCGCTTTGTTGGCTACCGATTTGCCCGTTCCATTTTTTACTCGTCCCGCGTAACCCACCAGGCTCGGAAGAGGAACCTTGGTCGCCAGCTCTTTCAGCTCATCGATGTTCCGGTCCAGAAAAGCCGGACGCTCTAGAAGGTCTTGAGGCGGATAACCGCACAGACAAAGTTCGGTGAAAACAGCAAGGTGCGCTCCTCGTTGCTTGGCTTGTCCCGCCAAGTCCAGGATGCGAGCGGCATTCCCCAAGAAGTCGCCGACAGTGGGATCGAACTGCGCGAGCGCTATTTTCATGCTGGCACTTTAGAATACGGATGGAACCTTAAGATTGCAAACCTTGGCGGACCAGAATGTGACTTGCACAGAGACAAATTTGTCTTCAACTCCGCTTATTGGACTTCTTCGCCACCAGGCTGGCGATTCCTACTCCGGCGCGCAATTCGCGGTAAAACAGAACACACAGTTCCGGAAATGCTTCCCGGAGTTCGCCCGTTTCGAGAAGGTACGCGGGATTCCGCGGGCCGCCTGAAAACTCCATTTGCGCTTGCGTGAAAGTCTCCATCAGCAGAACGCCATCCGGTCGAAGCGCTCTGGCCATCTGCGCAAGAAGCGACCGCTGCAGATACTGAACGCACAAAATCAGATTGAAGTGGTGTTCCGGGAGATGCGTCACTTCCAAATCCGCGTTGATCAATTCAATTCCGCTTCGTGAAGGCCGCGCGGCCGAATGGAACCTGTTGGTGCGGCGAACCGGCGTGTGACTGTCGCGCGCGCGAACCTCCAGCACACTCAGAGCAACGCTGGAAAAATCCACTGCCGTGACGTGTTGGCCGCGTCCTGCAAGAAGTAGCGTGTGCCTTCCCGTGCCACAGGCAATATCCAACGCCGGGCCGCGCGGCAAAAGCGGCAGAAATTCGCGAACAATGCTGGCCGGCTCTGCGGGTGGCGCATCGGCAGCGACCTGGTGCTTGGCATCCCAATCGGATTGGCTAGCGGGCATAAAAAAGGCTCCTGACGAAACCGCTCAGGAGCCCGAAGAATAGCCTCGAAAGCGCAGAGCGCTTCCCGGCACCGAATTAGACGCTGAAGGAACTGCCGCAGCCACAAGTGCTCTTTACGTTGGGATTGTTGAACTTGAATCCCGCGCCTTCAATCGTCTCGATGTAATCGATTTCAATCCCATCCAGGTACATGGAACTCATCTGGTCAACGGCAACTTTCAGACCATCGAACTCAAAAACCTGGTCCGCTTCTGTGGTCTGGTTTTCAAACGCCATGTGGTACTGGAAACCGGAGCAGCCGCCGCCAACCACCGCCACGCGTAGCGCGACCGGCACGGGGCTCTGCATGCTCATGATTTCCTTCACCTTGCTGCTTGCAACGGGCGTTAAATTGATCATAAATGCTCTTGGCCTCCGCTCGCGGGCATGCCCGCGAAGCTTTCAACACTTAGTATACCAGAACTCCGAAACGGCTTTACAAGCCGTGTGCCTGTCTTGAAACGCCTGCTAGCGCCGCCTTTCGACAAGCCTATGCGCTTCACATACAATAAGATGCGATGACCAAGCACAAAGTTACCCTCATCCCCGGCGAGGGAATCGGGCCGGAAGTCGCCGCTGCCACACGCCGTATTTTGGAAGCCACCGGGGTCAAGTTCGATTGGGAAGAGATCGCCGGCCGTTCTGGTGGCTCCGCCGATCAAGGGAAGACCGTCAACCAAGCCGCTGTGGAGGCCGTGCGCAGGAATCGCGTTGCTCTAAAGGGCCCCATGGCCACCGCCATTGCCGGCGGCGCCCCTAGCGTGAACGTTGCGTTGCGCAAGTCGCTCGACCTATACGCCAATTTGCGTCCTGTCAAGAACATGCCGGGTGTCAAATCACATTTCGAAAATGTAGACCTGATTCTCGTCCGGGAAAACACCGAGGATTTGTACTCCGGCCTCGAGCACGAGGTTGTTCCCGGTGTCGTCGAAAGCCTGAAAATCATTACCGAAAAAGCTTCCACGCGAATCGCGAAATTCGCCTTTGCATATGCGAAGCGCCATGGCCGGAAAAAGATTCACGCCATTCACAAGGCCAATATCATGAAGTTGTCGGACGGTCTTTTTCTGCAGTCCGTCCGTGCCGTGGCGGCGCAATTCCCTTCCATCGAATACAAAGAGTTGATTGTGGACAACGCTTGCATGCAGATGGTGATGGACCCGCTGCAATTTGACATGCTCTTGCTGCCCAATCTCTATGGCGACGTCATGAGCGACTTGGCCGCGGGACTCGTCGGCGGCCTCGGCGTTGTACCCAGCGCCAATATCGGCGACCAATGTGCGATGTTCGAAGCCGTACACGGTACCGCGCCCGATATCGCCGGAAAAGGATTTGCTAATCCCACGGCCCTGTTGATGAGCAGCGTTCTTATGCTTGACCACGTGGGCGAACCAACGGCCGCGGAGCGCATCCAGAAGGCCCTCGAAAGGGTCTACCGCCAGGCTAAACACACGACGCGGGATGTCGGCGGAAGAGCCGGAACCGAAGAATTTACCGATGCCGTCATCGCCGCGCTCAAGCAAAAATAACTTCCGTCGTAAAAGTGACGTCGAGCCGCCCGCTGGAAAAAGTACTAGGAGTCCCAAATCGTTTCTGTACTTGTCTTTCCCCTGCACTCTGTGGCACAATTTCGATAACCTAGAGTGTGTCTTCTCTCCGGGTGCTTTTTATGCAGAGAACTCGCTATCCTGAGCGTCGCCGTACCACGCGTTTGTCCCTTCAGATTCCTTTGACGGTGCGCTGCCGCTTGCCCGAAGGCGAAACGATCGACCTCCGGGCTTCGACCTACATCGTGACGGCCCACGGGGCCCTGGTCATGATGGATACTCCATTAATTCCCGGCCAGACCGTGAAAATCTTCAACGATCATACGGCTAAATCGATCGACTGCGTGGTGACTTCCCTGCGCGAAAAGCGCGAGAGACGGTTCGTAGGCCTGGCCTTCGTCAATCCCAATGTTGACTTCTGGCACGTTGTTTTCCCCAAGTCCGGCACCCGCCAGGCGATCCGTTCTTCGGTGACGGGAGCTTTGGTGCCGCCGGGATTCCGGCAGGATAACTCTCCGCAATTCTGACGGAATTTCGAGGCCAGTGGATTTCGCCCGACTCAGATGCTCTTCACGGCGTAAAGCTGATACACCATGAAGTAAACAATCACGCCGGTCACGCAAACGTAGAACCACAGCGGCAGCGTCCATCGCGCAATCAGCCGGTGTTGGTCGAATCTCTCCATCCAGGCACGCCGCAGCGTAACCAGAATCATTGGCACAATCACAATCGCTAGAATGGTATGCGAGGTCAGCAGCGTGAAATAAACTGGCCTGATCCACCCCTGCCCCTGAAAAAGGACCATTTGCTTTACGCGGAAGTGATAAATCACATAAGACGCCAGGAAAACGGCGGAAACCCAGAATGCGGACACCATGAATCTCCTGTGTACCTGCATCTTTCCGGCCTTGATCGCCGCATAGCCTCCCGCCAGAAGCAGCGCACTGGTGGCATTGAGAGAGGCATTCAGAGCCGGTTGCGAAAACATGGAGGTGACTTTGCCCTTTCCTGAGGTGCTTGTTTTGAATCCGCTCAATCAGCGCGGAAGCTTGTCGTAGACCATCAACCCCAATAGCAGCGGAATGTGCAGGACCGTAGCATGCATAAGCCACTTGGCGCGCGCATTCGTCTTATTGCTTGCCGCCCACAAGCACACTTGCAACAAAGCGGTGCTGGCGACGAGTGCCCCGAAGAAATACACTACTCCAGCCAATCCCAAAATCGCGGGAAGCAGGCTCACGCCCACCAGTGCCGCCGCATACAAAATGATTTGCCGGAACGTGCGCGTGCCTTCGCGGTCGACCACCGGCAGCATCAGGATTCCCGCGCGCGCGTAGTCTTCGCGGTACATCCAGGAGATGGCATGAAAGTGCGGAAACTGCCACAAGAACAAAATTCCAAACAGCAGCCAAGCCCCGCGGTCCAGCGAACCGCTGGCCGCCACCCATCCGATCAACGGTGGTATCGCTCCGGGAAAAGCGCCGATAAACGTCGCCCACACGGTCCGTTTCTTCAGCGGCGTGTAAGCCAGCAAGTAGCTCAAGCAGGTCGCCACACCTAGCCCTGAAGCAAGCGCTCCTGAAGCCAAATACAGGTCCGCGGCTCCAGCAACGGCCAACGCAAAGCCAAAGACCAAAGCCTCGCGCGGCTGCAACACTCCGCTCGGCAGCGGCCGCAGAGCCGTGCGCCGCATGTAGCCGTCGCTTTCGCGCTCGATATAGTGATTCAAAGCCGCCGTGCCCGCGGCGATCAGCATCGTGCCGAAAATTGCGTGAATCATGTGCAGCCATCCAATGGGGCCGCGCGCACCCATGTAATAGCCGGCTGCCGTCGTCATCAGCACCAGGAAGGAAACGTCCGGCTTGGTCAGCGAGACATAACCATTCGCGCGCGCCGCAAGCGTCAGTTCCGTTGTCCGTACCGTGCTCATCCCGGGGTCACCTGCCGAGCCGCCGTCGCCGCAACTTCCTTGCTGCGCGGCACTAGCCGGTAGCATGCCAGCACCACCAGCACGGAAAAGGCAAAGAGGATTGCCCCAACAACTGTGTGGATCACCGTTAGCGTAACCATCAGCGGCATCGGCTGCGGCGCATCCGCGGTAGTGAGCCGCGACCAGTACGCCGCCAGACCCAGCAGGAATTGCGTCCCGAATATCACATGCAGCAGTATGCGCGCCTTCGAGAGTTCGCGCGACTTCTCAAACCTTTTGCGCAGCGTCACCGCTGTCCAAATCACCATGGCGAGCACCAGCATCGCTCCAGCCATATGCGGCCAAATCGGAATGTCTTTGTGGCGGAAGCCCGCGCCGAGAATTACCTGCAGGTAAATTACGGCAGCAGTGCCGATCGTCAACGCATGAATCGAAGGGCTTCCGCTATCCTCCAGTTGCGGCTGCTCGGAAACCCACCACTTGCTGGTGAACACCGCAATGCCAAGCACCGCGCCAAAAACGATCTGTGCAAAGCACGCGTGAATCACCGGTAGCCAGTAGTGAAGCAGCCGGATGACCACTTGACCTCCGAGAACCGCCTGCACAACCACGCCAAGCACGGCGACAAATCCGAGCCAGCGCAGCCAAACGCGGCTTTCCTTTACCCACAGCAACACCGCCAGGACCAGCACAAGAATTCCCAAACCGCCCGCTACCGCGCGATGCGAAAACTCAAATAGGTCGCCACCTTGCAACGACGATAGCGGAGGAACCAAAGTGCCGTGGGAAGTCGGCCAATCGGTCACGGAAAGGGCGGCATCCTTGGAAGTAACCAGCGCCCCAGCGACAAAAAGAAGCACGGTCCAGCCGACCGTGAACACCGCAAATCGATGCACACTCGGGTTATACGTGGAGGTCATGCGCCCTCGTCCCAGCGGCGGATTATACCTTTATCCCATCACGGACGAAAGCCGCGTGGGCGTGCCCGGCTTGCCCGCTTGAATTCCCACGGCGCGCAACACGAGGTCCTTCAGTGCGGCGATAAACAATGGCGAATCTCCGACGGCCGGCATCATGCGAAATCTTTCGATACCCAGCTTTTTAGCTTCCTCGCGGGCTTCGATATTGATTTCGTGCAACGTCTCAATATGTTCGGTGACGAACGAAATGGGAACGACCAGCATCTCTTTCACGCCCTCGTGGCCCAGCCGTTCGATGGTGCCGGTAAGGGGCGGCTGCAGCCATTTCGCGGGCCCCACGCGGCTCTGGTAGCACAGCAAATGTGTCCGCGGCCAGCCCGGATATTGCTTCGCTCCCGCTTGGCAAGCTAAGCGCACTGTTTCTTCGATCTGCTTCGGGTACGGATCGCCTTTCTCAACCAAGCTCATCGGCAAACCATGCGCGCTGAACACCAGATGAATCCTCGAGCTGTCCGGAAATTGTCGCAGCACCGATCCAATCCGCTCGACCAGCGCCTGAATGTAGAGAGGATGGTCGTGAAAATTGTCGATGCTGCGCTCCGGCGGTTTTCCTCCGGGCTGCTCCCAGTTTGTCTGATCGGCGACTCGTTTCCATTCCTTCGTGCTGCTGAGTGTGGTGGCGTAGGAATAGTGCGGGTACAGCGGCAACAAAACGATCTCGTCGAGTGGCCCCGCCTTGCACAACGTATCCACCGCCTCTGCCGTAAACGGGTGCCAGTAACGCATGGCGGTAACGGCAACGGGATCGACATACGGGGAGACGGCTTCCACCAGCCGCCGGCGCTGCCGTTCCGTCAGCGTCCCAATCGGCGACCGCCGCCCAATTTCCGCGTATTTGCCGGCAACGGGGATGCACCGCCGCGAAGAAATGAACTTCGCAATCGGCCGCCGCAGCAATCCAAACGGTCCCAGCGGAATAATGTCGGGGTCCAGGAACAAATTGAGAAGAAATGGCTCCACGGCTGCCAGGGAATCTGGCCCGCCGAGCTGAAACAGCACAATCCCGACTCGTTTCTTTCCCGCCAAGCTATTTCCCCCGGTTCACCGAGTTCTTGAGTTGTTCGATTTCTGCCCGCAGTGAGGAGGCGCGCTTTCCGAGGCTCAGATAGAACCCGAAAAAGACCGCCCATCCGAGAACGTAAGCCGCAAAGATGCTGTCAAAATTTTTCATTAAGCCTCCGCTTCGCGCTGCAAATCATGCACTGCCACGGACAATTTTTCCAGCCGGTACCGCTCCGAAAGAAGCAAAACCATCAGAGCGTGCATGGCCAGCACGGAAAAGAAGAAAACTTTAAACATTGTTGGCTCAAGGCCGGCGCCGGGGCCGCCCATCACTACCGGTTGCGGGTGCTGCGTTCGCCACCATCGAATGGAGAAATAGACGAGCGGCACATCCAGAAACGCAAAAATGCCGAACAGCGCGCTGAGCAGCGCTCGGCGGTCCGGTTCCTCAATAAGAGTGCGAAGAAGCAGGTAGGAAATATAGAGCAGCCACATCACGAAAGTTGAGGTCAGCCGCCAGTCCCAGGTCCACCAAATACCCCAAACGGGATGAGCCCAGATGGGCCCGGTGATCAGCACGACGGTGGTAAACGCCAAGCCGACTTCCGCCGCCGAGACACCCAGCCAATCCCAGTTCTGCTGGCGTCGCCAGACGTAGAGAAGGTTGCCGAGGAAGCAGATGGCGAAAGCCGTCATTCCAGCCCAGGCGCTCGCAGCGTGAAAATAAAAAATGCGCTGGATGGGCCCCATGGTTCGTTCCATCGGAACTACGTAGAAAGAGGCGAAGGCGGCCGTCACTACCAAACCTACCGTTACCAGCCCTAGGATCGCGCGTTTAGCCATTGCCGATTACTCCTCCAGTAGATATTCGCCGAAAAGCCATAGCGCCGTCAAAAACACCACGTCGAAACCGGCCAAAAACCCCAGCCACTTCCCTTGCAGCGCCGGTTGCGCATCCAGCAAACCTGCCGTCGACTCCGTGCTGGCAATCAGAACAGGCGTCAATAGCGGCAACAGCAGAAGCGGCAGTAGCAGTTCCCGCATCCTGGCTTGTGCCGAGATTGCCGAAAAAGCCGTTCCCGGTATGGCCACTCCCACACTCCCCAGAAAGAAAACGAGAACAAGCTGTGGAAAGACAGCCAGGATGTGGACGTTGAAAAGCACTGCGAAAATGGGCAACAGCAGCATTTCCGTCAGCAGCAGAAAAACTGTGTTGGCGACCAGTTTTGCAAGAAAAATCGCAAACGGGTCGCTTACCGACAATCGCAAAGCGCTGAGCGTATCGTTGTTTTGTTCGCGCAGGAAGCCCGGCTGGAGCATCAGGGAAGCCGCGAAAAGAATCGCCAGCCACAGCAATCCGGGTCCAAATCGCAAAGATTCGTTGCCCGATGGTTGGAAGGTGAAGCTGAACAGAATCACGATCGTGAGAATGAACACCACCGTCGTGGTCAGCAGCTCGCGCGACCGAAACTCCGTGCGCAGCTCCTTGCCCAGCAGCACCGCCGTATTGGAGAACAGCGCCATTCATGCGTTCGCAAATGTCAGGATCGAGCGAAAGTTCGCTCCCGTTCGCGTGTCGGCGACCACCGCTCCCGCATCCAGCTGGATTGCCCGCGTCGCCAAGTTAGAGACTTCCGACTCGCCGTGCAGGCTCATCAATAGCGTGCGGCCCGAATCCCGCAACCCGCGCAGGGTCTCCGCAAACCAGCTCACCCCCTGCGGATCGAGGCCGGTCGCCGGTTCGTCTAGAAGAATTACCGCGGGTTCATTCAAAAGCGCCCGCGCAATGGCCACGCGTTGGCGCATCCCGCGAGAAAATGTGCGTACCAATGAGTTCCGGCGCTCTTCGAGCCCCACCTCCCGCAGTAGCTTTGCCGTGCACGCGGCGGGCGCCGCAATTCCTTGCAATCGCGCAAAAAGCAAAAGGTTCTCTTCCGCCGTCAACTCGTCATAAACCATGGTGGCGTGCGCCACAAAACCGGCGGCTGGCGGCGCTTCGCTTCTTTCCCCGCGCCCGTTCAAGAAGTTCACCGTGCCCGCCGAAGGACGCGAAAGCCGCGCCGCAATCCGCAGCAAGGTGGTCTTGCCGGAGCCATTCCGCCCGGCCAACACTACGCATTCGCCGGCTGCGATTTCCAACGACACCCGTCGCAACGCGTAAAGCCCGCCAAACCGTTTGTCAATCTTTTCGAAGCGGATTCCTGTGGGAGAAAAACTCGTCGGCGTCACCGGACGGCCTCGGAGGTGGGCGGATCACTCCTGGTCTTCAATGCTCAGCCTCGCACCAGATCGCGCAGCACTTTTTCGGCACGGGCGCGCTCTTGTGCATATTCAGCTTCGGAAATGGTCCCCGCTTGATGGCGCAACTCCAACCGAAACAAGCGCTCCTTCAGCGCATCAAGGCTCGTACCGACGGCCGCTTCGACTTCGGCCATGCTCGCGGCCCCGTTTGTGGGAGTCGCGGCTGGCGAAGGTGGCGGCGGCGGTGCGGTGGTTATCGCCGCGGACGCAGCCGGCGCCGGCGCCGCGACCGGCTTGTTTTTTTTAAGTTTCGGCGGCCGGACTTCTTCTTCAAGACCCGCTGCTCCGGCTATCGCCACTACGGGTTTGCGCACCAGCAGGAACGCGCCCATCGCAAACAGAGCAAGGAATCCCGTGATCAGATACCATTTCAATGCATCCAACCGGCCGGGAACCTGCTGTATACTCACGCCGCCCGATTCGCCGCCTTGCTGAGCGTCGCGGCCTTGCTGACCACCTTGTTGACCCTGATCCGCACCGGCATTCACGTCCGGCGCCGGCGCCGTGCCGGAAACACTCACTGCCACAAGCGTTCCTGCCGGAACGTCCTGGCGGCCATAGAGACTCATTCCCTGCTCTTGTCCACCGGGAGTCAAGCCCTCCCCGCTGATCTGCACGGTGGGAGGCGCCGCAACCAGTAACCGCCCCCCCGGATAAATGGTGGGAATCTTTACCGTCACCGCGTTACCCGCATAGGGCAGCTCGTAGGAAAGTCTCACGGAACTATTGCCCGGCCGAAACGCAAACGCGATCGCATACCGGTTCTTCTTTTTGTCGATGGGGAGTTGCACTACCGGCATTCCAGCGGGTCCGGCGGCGGCCACTTGTTGCAGTCTACTGCCTTCCGGCAACTCAAAATTAAAGCTTCCATCGGGCTTGTAAAAAGCCGTCGGGGGTTGCGACTTATTTTCGATTTGGTATTCTTCGCCGACAATGATCGTCGCGCCATTCGGCTGAAAAACCACCACGTGCGAAGGAACATTGATCGTCTTCGGATCTTTAGACGCTTCGTAAATATCCACTTGTGCCGTGCTCGTGCCCGGCGGAACGGCGTTGTTGAAATTGACGCCCTCATAGACCGCGCGGACCAGCATCGGCTGCGCCCCAAGTCCGGGATGGTCAAACGTGAATTCCCCCTGCGCGCCGCTCTTGGAATGCGCCACTTCCTGCATCCCTCCCTGCAGCTGGATCAGTATCAGTTCTATTCCTGGCGCCGCCTTCCCGGTTGTGCCGTTCACCACCGTGCCGTGGACCGTCCCGGCCTCAGCGATCGCCAGCGGACCCAGCACCAGCGTGGCAAGCAAAGCCAGACGCAGGTAACAACTTGACCTCATTGCGAGCTCCCATCCGCCGCGTGCGTGCCTCGCGGCCGCCGCACTTGCGCGTCGGTCACTTGATCGATCTCCGCCAGCACCAGCGCTGCTTCATTTTCGAGGGCCGTCTTCATCGCTTCGAAGTCACCTTCACTGTATTTTCCGGAACGATACTCAAATCGCAGGTCGCGCAAATTGTCGTAGATGGTGTCGCGGCGCTCCAGCAGTTGATCCAGTTTCGTGCGGTGCGGCGCCAGGTCTGAAGCATCCGGCTGAAGGTAAAAAACGAAAAGACCGACGGCCACAGCCAGCGCCAGGCATGCCCCCAATGCCGCCCAGTCTCCGGAGGCAATCTCGATCATCGCAAATGTACCGAGTACGGGTATCATTTAATCTTGGGTCTCGCGCGACGCCTGTGCTCTGGCGCGCTCCAGCAATTCAGAGGAAATGCCCGGCGCGCCGCTCACAGACCCTGCTGGCTGGACGGTTTGCTTTCTCCAACGGAAGATCACCAGAATCACGACTCCGGCGCCCAGGAACAGGTAAATGCTCGGCAACATCCAGGCCAGCAGGCTGAAACCGGATTTCGGCGGCTCCGTGTACACTATCGGCCCATACTCCTGGGCGAACGCTTGCAAAATCTGTTCATCGGTCTCGCCTTTGGCGATGTGTTGATCGACCTCACCTAGCATCATTTTGGCTGTGTCGCAGGGCCCGGAGAACGCCCCGCCGGGATGCGAACAAATTGCCGCAGCCATGTCGCATGATTTGCACATGCATTTGATTTTCGCGCCCACTTGCTTGGTGCGGTCGGAGAACTGCTCTGCCCCCACCGGCGTGATCAGCAGCGGCGCCGCCGCGAACATCATTAGCATCGTGCATGCCACGAAAGAGCGCGCTTTAGTCATGGCCTTCCCTCAAAGTGACGGACGACGGAAGTCCATGGGCTACGGCTTGTCCCACAGGCTGTGGCGCCGTCGACAGCACCAGCACCGCACGGCGATTCGGCATCAGCGCCACCAGCGTTCCGAACACCACTACCACTCCGCCGAACCAGATCCATTTTACCAGCGGATTCAGGTAGGCATGGACAACCGGCAGCTGCGTATCCGGATTCATTCCGGCGAAAACCACGTACAAATCTTCCTTCAGCGTCGAACGGATCGCCACCATCGTCCCGTTTTCCTCGGTGGTGGAGAATTTCCGCTTTTCCGGGTAGAGCATCATCGTTGGCTTGTTTTGCTCGAGCACTTCGACAAGCAAGCGTTGCGCTGTGTAATTTCTTTCCGGTTTGGTATCAAACCCCTGCAGCACCAAGGTGTAGGGCCCGATTTGCAGCTTGTCCCCCTGCCGCATATCTTTCTGGATGTCGCGATTGAAGGCCGCACCCGCCAGTCCGATAAAAACAAACACCATCCCCATGTGCACGATGTAGCCGCCGTAGCGCCGCGTATTGCGCATCGCGAGCTCCACTGCCGAAGCCGCATACGAAGCTCCCGATCGCGAGCGAATCACCTTCGCTCCACGATAGAATTCCAGCAGCACCGTGGATGCGACAAATACGCACAAAATTAGGCAAACCCATGAATAGAACTGCCGGAAGCCAAACACCAGGGCAATCACCCCGGCAGCCAGTCCGATTCCCAGCGGCCATCCAAAATTACGCTTCAAGCTGTCCGTCGAAGTCTTCCGCCATGCCAGCAGCGGCCCTACTCCCGTCAAAAACAGCAGCAGTAGCCCCAGGGGAATATTCACTTTATTAAAGAACGGTGCTCCCACGCTGATGCGGTTTCCCGTAAACCATTCGGAAAATACCGGGAACAGCGTTCCGGACAGGACCGCGATGCAGGCGACTAGCAGGATCAAGTTGTTGAACAGGAAGCTTGATTCCCGGGAAACAATGGAGTCCAGCTGGTTTTCGCTCTTCAGGTAGTCGCGATTCTTCAGATACGCTCCGAAGCATGTCAGCAGGATGATCACAATAAAGCCAACGAACCAGCTTCCAATGCTGGAGTTCGCGAACGCATGCACCGAACTGACCACGCCGCTGCGCGTCAAGAACGTCCCCAGGATGCAAAGTAGAAACGTGACGAACACCAGCCACACGTTCCACACCTTCATCATGCCGCGTTTTTCCTGCATCATTACCGAGTGCAGAAAGGCCGTGCCCGACAGCCACGGCAGCAGCGAGGCATTCTCGACCGGGTCCCAGCCCCAGTAACCGCCCCACCCCAGAACCGCATATGCCCAGTGCGCGCCTAGCAAAATGCCCATGGACTGAAACATCCACGCAATCATCGTCCACTTGCGCGTCAGGTGAATCCACTTCTCCCCCGGGTACCGCGCTAGTAGCGCGCCCAGCGCAAAAGCAAAAGGAATCGTGAACCCGGTGTATCCGGAATACAGGTTTGGCGGATGGATCACCATCTCCGGGTATTGCAGCAAGGGCGTCAACCCGCGCCCATCCTGGGCCGTGACGAGGCGCAGCGCGCCATCCGCTGCCGGCGAAGCCAGCGCTTTGAACGGACTCTCAATGAAATTGTTCAGCGTCAGGAAGAAGATCTGCACGCCGGCCATCACCACTCCGACGTACGGCATCAACTCGCCATTTTTGTTCCGGTAGGTCAGCAGCACCGAAAAAACATAAATGGCCAGCAGGAAGCTCCAAAACAACAGCGAACCTTCCTGCCCCGACCACAGCGCCGCTACCTTGTAAAACGTCGAAAGGTCCCGATTACTGTGCGACACCACATAGGCGATGGAGAAATTATCGCTGAAAAAAAGATATTCCAGGCTGAATGTTGCGAGGAAAATCAGGCAGCAGGTGGCCATCCCTGCCTGCCTGGTGCTCTTGATCAGCAGCGGATGCCGCGTGATGATGGCAGCGATGCCTCCGCCAAACGCATACACTGCGCAGATAAACGCTAAGACTAATGCAAAAGAGCCGAATACATCCACGGCGGTCCCGCCTATCCCCCGGAAATTCCGGGTGCTTTACATAGCACTTCGTTCGGTGGGGCTGGGCGTTGCGCCACCTTTGCCTCCCGGTGCCGCTTCGTACTTGGAAGCACATTTCGCCTGAACAACCTCGGCTACAAATCGTCCTTCTGGACCTGGGCGGCCCTCGACAAGCGCTTGCGATTTGTCAATGAACGTATCCGGCAGCGGGTCAGTTCCAATGTAGCTGATCGGAAGCGTCTTCCCTTCTCCCTCTAGCACAAAATCAGTCCGCCCCGCCAGGTGCCGAATGCTTCCAGGCGCGACCGTGCCGCCGATCCTCATGCGTTGGGTGTTTGCGGAGCCCTTCAGCGTCTGAAGTTCGGCGATGGTGTGGTAATAAGTCTTGCTTTCTCCGTAGCCCAGCCAGGCCAGAAAACCCATGGCGATGACGATCACTCCGATTCCCACGCCAAATTTTGCTTGTTTCTTCACGGTAGCGCTCCTCGTGTCGCCCTTCCAATCGGTCAACGCCTTGATTCTAGCATAGTTAAAAAGGTCGTCTACCTGCTTTGAGGGTCATTTTCACTGCTCCAATTGGACAGTCGGCCCCCTGTCCGTCAGGTCAGTCTGCTGCGGAGCCCGCCCAGAACTTCCTGAAACCGCTCCACACTACTTTCCCCTAGGTAGCTTTCCAGGCGGAATGGTTTTCCCCGATCCACCAGTACCGGGCAGCCCAAATCGAGCATGACGATATCCTGCACCACCGGTTCGAGCCCTTCTGTGACAACCATCACACGCTTTGGTTTAAGTGACCGCCGGATCCGCCTGGCCACCGATTGGATGCGATTGCCCAGCAATGTGGTAGTCGCGGTGCCCAGCGGGAGGTCGCCCTCCAAAGGGCATTCGAGGACATGGGTAAGAAAATATCCCGCGCGTTGAAACTCTGCCCGCACCGCCTCCGCCTCTTTTCCCGCGGTCGAGATTCCCACCGCATCCAACAGCAGCGCCGCCTCCCCGCGGAATTCTCCGCCTGGCGCATACAGAAAATCGGCGTCCTCCGGCGGCGAAAATGCCCCCAATAAAAGCGTGCCGATATGCACCGGCCGGTACCGTGTCGACCATTCCAGCCGCAGCAGCCGCCGCGCCGTATGTTCCCCCGACGCCGTCTGCCCGCAACCGTCGCACGTCAATGTGATGGTCTTTGCCATGGTGAGCAAAACTTGTAGCCGCCGGGCTTCAGCTTGCCTTCCCGCTAGGATGTAGTGGAACGCCCCAGCGACTGCGAATCTGTTCGGATGCTGGACTCTGCCAGCATGCCTCAAACGACCATCGCACTCTGCGGCCCGCCATTTTCCATTTTCTCCTGGCACTCAAGAAGTCACCGGCGAGTCCGTCGGCAGCTTGGCCCGCAAGCACCACTTCAGCTCCTGGCTCATTTCCATGATTTCCATACCCGGCATCACGATGAATTTGCAGCTCAGCATCTCGTGCGGCTCGTCCTCATCCGGCAGTTGGCAAGTCACCCGGCAATACTGGCAATCCTGATTCCAGCAGAAGCGCCCATACGGAATCGTTTCCGGGCTGATGAACTGGAAGCACCTCAAAAGCGAATTCCGCTCCGGGACCTGAAACTTTCTCCCGAAAATCGTGATATCCACCAGCTTTTCGTAAGGACGAAAGGGTTCCGACATAATGAGTTCTGTCCTCCGTGGCCCGGCCCCGCGTCCACGCAGCTTTCCCCTGAACCGGAACACCAAAATGAGTGCTTCACCAGATTAGTCCGCAGGTTTCGCCCGCACAACGCCCGGTCTCGCCCGCGTTCCCAATCTGCTACGGGGTAGGATTCATGTCTTGATCACCGCGGATTTCCAACCCTCGTGAAAGCGCGCCATGCAAAACGCTAACGCTCCCTAGATTTAACAGTTGCGCCTCTCTGTAGGTCTCGACTTTCTGGAAACCATGCAGAAAAGATGGCCGTCAGGATCTTCCAGGACGACAAACTCGTCGCCGGGTTGGTACCGCCACGGGTAGCGAGTCGCGCCGGCTTTCATTCCTCCGGCACCAACTGGTAACTCACAAATGCGAACTGCTTCCCGTCCGGCGACCATGACGGCACGTTCATGGTTCCCTGTCCGCCAAACAATCTCGCGAGCACGATGATCTTCTGATCCTGCAGCGTCATCATGCGCAGCATCACGTCTTTGTTCTCCGGATGGCCTTTCACGCTTGCGTCAAACGTCACGAAGACCATCCGCTGCCCATCCGGCGAGAGGTGCGGAAACCAATCGTTGCCTTCGCCAAAGGTGATCTGCTCCTGCTCCGTTCCGTCTGCGTGCATCCGCCAGATTTGCATGTGCCCGGTGCGCTCGGAGTTGAAGTAAATGTAGTTCCAGTCAGGCGAATATTCCGGGCCGTCGTCCAGCCCCTTGGCGGTAGTCAGTTGTTTTTCTTCGCCGCCCGTCGCCGGGATCGCATAGATATCGAAATCCCCGTTCCGCTCGCCGACAAACGCCAGGGTTTTCCCGTCCGGCGACCAGCCATGCCAGTACGAAGGAGATTTCTGTGTGATGCGCCGCGGCACGCCGCCGCCGATCGGCACGATATAGACGAGCGAGCGATGCTCCTCCTGCGACTGGTCGCTGATCGCTAGCTGCGTGCCGTCCGGCGAAATGCCGTGGTCGTTGTTGCAGCGCGTGGCCAATCCGGTGTCCAGAACCTGCGGAGTTCCGCCCGTCGCCGGAATCTTCTCGATACGCCCGTTTCGATTGAACAAAAGATTCTTTCCGTCCGGCATCCAGTTCGGCGCCTCGAACCGCTCCGGAGCAACGTAAATTGCGGTCCTGTCCGCGGACGCCACGGTGATCACTTCCAGCAAGCTGTAGAGCCTGCCCGCCGCGGCGGACGTTGTCGCCGCCGCTTGCAACTCGACATTTGTGAATACCGCCTTTTCCACCGCGTCTTTATCATGGCTGCAAAGCCCAATCCCAACGTAAAACGGCTCTTTCAATGCGAGCCGCGGGGATCCGCCGGCTACTCGAAATATGCCGTCGTCATACGCGAGCCACATGGTGAAGTACGCGCCGTGCTTCTCAATCATCAGCCTCTTGGGCGACCACGTGCCGGCTTGCACTTCGTGTGTGAGCGCGCCCTTCTCGTCGCGGTATTGCAGCGCCGTCATACCGTTGCCATGCAGCGCAATGTCTGCGTACGGCGAATCCGCATCCAGCGACTGGCGGATCATCAGTACCGCTTTGCGATGTTCCTGAGTGCTTTTACCAAGGAACGAAGTGTCCGCCGTCAACGTAACGTCGCCGGAAACTTTCTTCCAAGCGAATTCGAAAGCATCTTTGCCAAACCACATGTTCTCGCCGCTGCCCGTCATCGTGTAGCTTCCCTTCGCGGCGTCGTAGTCCAGCGAACCAGGATGAAGAACGGTTCCCACGTCGCCGCTGCCCTCGAAGATTCCAACTGGCGCGACAGCCTCCGCAGCAGTCCTGGAGAGCGCTTTGGCAGCGGCCAGCGCTGCCCGCAAGTCGATCTTTGCCGCACTGGCAAGCGCCAGGGCGCAAGTCAGCGCGATAAACCAAGCGATTTTCTTTTTGTGCAAGAGGAAATCCTCCATCCCGAAAACGAAAGGGCAACGTTAGGACGCTCACCAACAATTGTCAATTCTTGCTCTTTCGGGCGGCACGCTCGGGATTTCCGGCGGCCCATGCCCTTCTCCGCCCTCATTTCCCTTTTCTTCGGTCGCGTGCTATCTTCGGGGGCTCAGGGGGAGTTCCATGTCCGTCAATAAAGTAATTCTCGTCGGCCGCTTGGGGCGCGATCCCGAAACGCGCTACACCGGCGGCGGCCAAGCCGTCGCAAACTTTTCCGTGGCTACGGATGAGTCCTACAAAGACAAGAACGGCGAGCGCCAGAAGCGCACCGAATGGCACAAGATCGTGGTATGGAGCAAGCTGGCCGAAATCGCGCAACAGTATTTGAAAAAGGGCTCGCTTCTTTATCTCGAAGGCCGCCTTCAAACGCGTGAATGGCAAGACAAAGAGGGCCAGAAGCGAACAACCACAGAAATTGTTGCCACCAATTTCCGCATGCTCGGCGGCCGCGCCGAAGGCGCCGCCGCAGGTGCCGCCGCAGGCGTTGGCGGCGCTTCTCGCTCCAGCGGCGACGACATGGAAAGCCACGCCGCCCCCGCCGACGATTCTTATGGCGGCGTAAGCAGCACTCCTTCCACCGGCGGCCCTGAAATCTCTGACGAAGATATTCCGTTTTAAGGTGACGAATATCAATCGTCAGCTTCGTTTACAAGCTCGTCCGCAAGGGCTGCTTGCGCCCGGTGATCTGCGACTTACCGAATCGCCAGTCCCCGAGTTGAAAGATGGCCAAGCGCTGGCGCTCGTGAAATATCTTTCGATCGATCCGACCATGCGTGTCTGGATGGTCAGGGATACTTACCTTCCCGCCGTAGCCATCGGCGACGTCATGCGCGCGGCTGGTTTTGCCGAAATCGTTGAGTCACACCACCCTGATTACAAAAAGGGCGACCGCGTTACGGGCCTCACTGGCCTTCAGAAGTACGTGGTCATCGATGCGTCGGCAAAGCATTTCTTCCAGAAAGTCCCGAAGATTCCCTTTGTTTCAGACACCGTTTTTCTCGGCGTGCTTGGCATCAACGGCCTCACCGCTTTTTTCGGCATGGAGATTGCCGCGCCTAAGAAAGGTGAAACCCTGGTGGTCTCCGCTGCCGCTGGCGCCACTGGCAGCATCGTCGGGCAAATTGGAATAATTCACGGTTGCCGCGTCGTCGGCATCGCCGGCACCGATGACAAATGCGCTTGGATCACCAAAGACCTCGGCTTCGCCGCCGCCATCAACTACAATCATCCCGACTGGAAAGAAAAACTCGCCGCCGCCACTCCCAGCGGCATCGACATCGATTTTGAGAATGTCGGGGGAGAAATCATGCAGGAAGTCCTGAACCGCATGAACCTTCACGGCCGCGTTGTCCTCTGCGGCCTGATCTCCGGTTACACCAAGGAAGATCCCGCCCTCGTCAGTCTTGGCAACATTCTAGTCAAGCGGCTCCGCGTCCAGGGCTTCATCATCCTGGATTACGCGGCACGCTTCATGGAAGCCGCTATTCAGCTGGGTCAGTGGAAAATGTTCGGCAAGCTCAAGGACCGCGAAACCATCGTGGAAGGACTGGAAAAAGCGCCCGAAGCCATCAACATGCTCTTTACGGGCGGCAACACCGGCAAGCTAATCGTAAAAGTTTGACCGCGGCCAGGGCGCCGCCGTTACTTCGCGCCGCCGTGCTTTCTCTGCTGGTCGAGGTTCTTCAGAAACTCTTCAAACTTAGGGCCCTGCTCCGGCGTGAGGACCGCGCGGATCTGGTCGCGTCCCTTTTGACGGACCTGATCGATCTGCGCAGCCATGTGATCGTGGATCGATTCCACCTCGGTATGGCGCTGCAACAAGATGGCGTCTATCTGTTGGCTTTGCGCGCTCGTCAAGCTAAGGGCCTGAGTGAGCTGCTCCACTCTCTGCGCCCGCCTCGCTGGCTCCGGCAGCGGGGTACTGGCCGCCGACACTAGATGATGCTCGTAGGAATATCCAACCACTCCGCCCAGCGCCACACCCAGAAGGAATACCACGCCCACCCAGAGGCCCGCCTTCCAAGTTGCTGAAAGCGGACTCATCGATTGTTCTCCGGCAGCGGAACGAGCACGTCTTCCTGATTCGCGGGAGGCGGCGGCTCAAAAAGGGATTCCTGCGCTGCCAATACGCTGGCTTGCTGATTTAGCGCTGGAAGCGGTCTATCGTAGAGCCAAACACTCGCCACCAGCAAAAGGGCGGCGGAAGCCAAGGCCAGACGCGAGGCAAATTTCGGCACTGCCAGCCAGGTGCTGGCCCTTTCGGTTAATTCTCCTTCGCGTGCGGCGATGGCGGCCATCACGCGAGTCGTAAACCACGGCCGTCCTGTCTCTGCGACGGAAGCAACACCTTTGAAGATTTTCCGGACCGCCAGAAGGTCCTCGACCGCTTCCTGGCAGTTCGCGCAGGTGGAGAGGTGTTGGCGCTCTGCCGCCGGCAGCGCCTCGCTGATCCGTCGGATGTCCACAACTCCAGGACGCGCCTCAGCGGAATCCTCTAGCAGGCTCTGAAATCTCCTGCACTCCTCATTCTTTTTTAGCGGGTTCCACATACCGGCCTCCTCACTGCTTTTGCTTTCGCCGTCAATCTCCACGCTTCTTTGCCTGGCTTACCACGCGGCGCCGGGCGCGGAAGAGCCTGACCTTAACCGTGTTGCCGTTCAAATTCAGAACTTCCGCAATCTCCTCGATGGAATACCCTTCTACTTCCTTCAGCATCAACATTAGCCGGTCCCGTTCATCCAAACCTTCCAGCAACCGTTCCACATTCTCCCGCGCCGCGATCCGCTCGCTGATGTCCGGTCCGGGGTTTATTTTTTCCTCCGAACTGATCACCTGCCGAGCTTGCTCCTCGCTCAGGTCGGACTCATACACCAGGGGCCGGACTTTCTTTTTCCTCAGCAAATCCCAGCATTCATTCACCGTGATCTTGTACAACCAAGTGCTGAATGCCGCTCGCTGATCGAACCGCTTCAGCGAGAAATATGCCTTAACAAATACTTGCTGGGCGATGTCTTCGACATCTTCCCGCTTCCGCAAGATGCCGCCGGCCACGGCAAATACCCGGTGTTGATGCCGCCGGATAAGCTCTTCGAAAGCCTCCTGGTTCTCCCCTTGCGCCCGGCGAACCAATTCGCGGTCGTCCGCCGCGCCGGAGGGCTTGGCGACACGCACCGGCACGGCTTCCACCGCGGAGGGCGGGACGGGGGGCTCCACTTTTGGGACGCGCGCCATGGTCGTTTGGTTACGGCTAATCCTTCCGAGTTTCCCGGGGCTGCATCAAACGTTTCATTTCCCTATCTGTAACTTTGCACTTGATTCCCATCTTACCTACATGGAATAATACCTGCATGATTATTGGTGACCGCCTTCGCGCACTCCGCGAAGAAAAGAAACTCTCCCAGGGCGACATCGAAAAACGAACAGGGTTGCTTCGTTGTTACATTTCCCGAGTCGAAAATGGCCACACAGTACCGGCCATCGAAACTCTGGAAAAACTCGCTCGTGCTCTCGAGTGCCCACTCTATCAACTCTTTTATGACGGTGAGGAACCGCCGCAGTTGCCGAATCTCCCCAAGCGTAAATCGTCGGATGACATCGCCTGGGGCAGCGTCGGTAAAGATGCACGCTTTCTCAATAAGCTGCGCCGCTTGCTGAGCAAAGTGGAAGAAGGGGATCGCAAGCTGATTCTCTACATGGCCCAAAAAATGGCCAACCGCTAGTTTCGCGATCGCGCTTCTCCGGTTGTCGCCGTTCTGCATCACTGACACTCAACGAAAGGCCGTGCTTACCCGCTGCGCGGCCTCTTTTCTTGCCGGCCTTTAGATTTCCGGCAAGCCCTAGGTAACCGTCTCCTTCATTGACGCCTCTCCTGGCAGGCTATTCCCATTCGATGGTGCTGGGAGGCTTCGAACTGATATCGTAGACCACCCGCGTGACCCCGGTGACTTCATTGACGATACGGGTCGAGATGCGTTCCAGTACTTCCGCGGGCAGCCGGACCCAATCCGCCGTCATGGCGTCATCGGACTCGACCACCCGGACGGCTACGGTTAATCCATAGGTTCGCCCGTCGCCCATCACACCCACGCTCCGAACTGGCAAAAGCACGGCAAACGCTTGCCATACCTTGTTATACAGGCCAGCACGCCGGATTTCTTCGACCACAATGGCGTCAGCCTCCTGCAGAGTTACCAGATGTGGACGGGTGATTTCCCCCAGGAGCCGGACGGCTAGCCCCGGTCCGGGAAACGGGTGTTTCACTAGTATCTCTTCGGGCAGCCCGAGATCCTTGCCAATCCGGCGCACCTCGTCCTTGAATAGGTCCCGGAGCGGCTCGATCAGGGCAAAGGGCATCTTTTCCGGCAGTCCGCCGACGTTATGGTGAGTTTTGATGGTCGCCGAGGGCCCCTTCACGGAAACGGATTCAATCACGTCCGGATAGAGAGTTCCCTGCACCAGGTAGCCAATCTCGCCGTGGGCTACGCCAGTCTGGAGCTTTTGCGCTTCTTCGGCGAAGACGGCGATGAACTCCCGGCCGATGCGCTTGCGCTTCTCTTCTGGGTCAGCAACCCCCTTCAATTGAGCGAGAAAGCGGTCGGAAGCATCCACGCCGATGACCTGGAGATGCAGCCGGTCCCGCAACATTTCCAGGGTCTCGGCAAATTCGTTTTTTCGCAGCATCCCGGTGTTTACAAAGATGTTCGTGAGTCGGGTTCCCATCGCCCGGTGCACCAGGACCGCAGCAACCGTGGAGTCCACGCCGCCGCTGAGGCCGCAGATGGCCCATTTGTTTCCGACCTTTTCGCGGATGGCGGCCGTGGTTTCCTCGATAAAGGCAGCGCCACTCCACTTAGGCTCGGCTTGGCAGACGCGAAACAGGAAGTTTCTAATTAAGTAGGTGCCATATTCCGTGTGGTTCACCTCCACATGGAATTGCACTGCGTATATTCTTCGTTGGGCATCTTCCAGAGAAGCGATGGCGTTGTCAGTATGCCCTGTGGCGCAAAACCCCGCCGGCAGCGAACGGACGTGATCGCCATGACTATTCCAAATACCCAGGGAGTCCGGTACTCCCGTAAAAAGCTCGGACTTCCCTGTTGGACTGTCGCCGCCTACTTTCAGGCGCGCGCGGCCGTATTCCCGTCGCTCCGCTCTTTCAACCTTCCCGCCAAGGGTATGCGCAATCCATTGCATCCCGTAGCAGATTCCCAGAACCGGAATCCCCAGGGCTAGCACTTTCTCGTCACACTTCGGGGCCTCCGCGTCGTAGACGGAACTCGGCCCACCCGATAGAACGATGCCCGCTGGTTCCAGTTTCTGAATTTCGTCGATGGAGGAGGTGCAAGGCAAGACGGCGGAGAAGACCTGCTGCTCGCGGATGCGGCGTGCGATCAGTTGGGTGTACTGCCCACCGAAGTCGAGAACCACAACGCCGCCGAGTTCCGCCTTCATCCTGCCTCCGTGCGCCCGCGCTTGCTCCGTCGCCAGCTTTGCCGCGCTCTCCATCATGCCATTCCCCCTGGGCCTTCGCTCACGCCGTACCGGCTTTGGCAGCCAGAGCCGGCAGGGCCCTTCACGCTGTTCAGGATAAACAAGTCCCGCCCCTACGCCACGACGAGATTCAATAGTTTGTTCGGCACATAAATTCGCTTCACGATGGCTTTGCCAGCGAGATGCGGGGCGATCACCTCATCGGCTTGCGCCAGCTTCTCGACTTCGTCGGCGCTGGCGCCCACTGCAACCCTCACCTTGCCGCGCAGACGCCCATTCACTTGAACGGGGATTTCGACTTCTTCCTCGCGGGTCAAAGCTTCATCAAAGGCCGGCCAGACAGCGGTCCACAGTCCTCCCGTGTGTCCGAGCATTTCCCAGAGTTCCTCGGCCAGGTGTGGTGTCATGGGCGCCAGCATGAGAGTCAGCAGTTCCAACACTTCCTTGCGGATTTCCGGGCGCACCTCTTTTTCCAGCGGCTCTTGCAGATAGATCTCGTTGCTCAGTTCCATGATCAGCGCAATCGCGGAATTGAAATGCCAGCGCGTTTCGAAATCCTGCGTCACGCGCCGCAGTGTCTGGTGAGTTTTGCGCAGAAGAATCTTTTCCTTTGGGGAAGCCGCATCACCATTGGCGGTTCCACTCTTCACTGCGCGAAGCGCTGGAGCGTGGCGCTCCACGAGCCGAAATACGCGATTGAGGAAGCGCCAAGAGCCTTCGATGCTCTCCTCGCTCCACTCCAAGTCTTTTTCCGGAGGCGCTGCAAACAGGGTGTAGAGCCGGCCTGTGTCCGCTCCATACTTTTGCGCCATGTCTTCGGCGCCGACCACGTTGCCGCGCGACTTGGACATGGCCACGCCGCCCTTTTGCACCATGCCTTGGGTAAAGAGTCGCGCCGCTGGTTCGTTGTGCTGGATCAACCCAAGGTCGCGCATTACTTTGCACCAGAAGCGCGAGTAGAGCAGGTGGAGAATGGCGTGCGTAATCCCACCGATGTATTGGTCAATGGGAAACCAATAAGCGACTTTTGCGGAATCGTATGGCGCTTGGTCATTCTGGGGATCGCAATAGCGGTAGAAATACCATGATGAATCGACAAACGTGTCCATGGTATCGGCTTCGCGCTTCGCCGGTCCGCCGCATTTCGGGCAAGTGGTATTGACGAATTCGGGCGTGGAAGCCAGCGGCGATTCGCCCATACCCGTCAGTTTCGGATTCGGCGGCAGCAGCACCGGCAAATCTTTATCCGGCACCGGCACCAGGCCGTCTTTCGAACAATAAACCACGGGGATGGGCGTGCCCCAATAGCGCTGCCGCGAAATGCCCCAGTCCTTCAACCGGAAAATGGTCTCGGCGCGGCCGAATCCTTTTTGTTCCGCGAAAGCCGCCATCTTAGCGATCGCTTCTTCGGGCGAGAGTCCGTTGTACGGCCCGGAATTGACGAGCTTGCCTTTCTCGTGTTCGTCGAATGCCGCCGTCATTTTTTCGGGGACGAGCCGGTCACGATCCAGCGGTTCGACCACGACGCGCACAGGCAATCCATACTTTCTCGAGAACTCTAGGTCGCGCTGATCGTGAGCGGGAACGGCCATGATCGCCCCGGTCCCGTACTCCATCAGCACGAAATTGCCGACCCATATGGGAATCTTCTCGCCGCTGAAGGGGTTGACGGCGTGCCGCCCGGTGAAGAAGCCTTCCTTCTCCATGGTCGCCAGGTCTTCGGTTTTCACCGAGGTCTGGCGCATTTTGGCTAGCCTGGTCCATTCGATGCTGTCGGGCTTGGCCCAACTAAGGAGTTTCTCGCTGGCGGGATGCCCCGGCGCCAGAATCAAGGCTGTCGCGCCGTAAATGGTGTCGATGCGGGTGGTAAAAATCTCGATGGGTTGCGCCTCCTCAACATCGGCAACGGCGAACTTCACTTTTGCGCCTTGCGACTTCCCGATCCAGTTCCGCTGCATGAGGATGACGCGCTCGGGCCATCCGTTTTCGAGTTCTTTCAAATCATCCAGGAGCTGATCTGCATAGGCCGTGGTCTTCAGGAACCATTGTTCGATTTCGCGCGATTCCACCCGCGTGTCTTCATGGCGCCAGCAGTAGCCGCCGTTCACCACTTGTTCGTTTGCGAGCACCGTGCAGCACTTCGGACACCAGTTCACGCGGCTTTTCTTACGGTAGGCCAGTCCGCGCTCGAGCATCCTCAGGAAGAACCACTGGTTCCAGCGGTAATACTCGGGTTCGCAAGTCGAAATTTCACGCCGCCAGTCGTAGCTGAAGCCGAAGCGCCGCAGCCCACGCTGAATTTCCGCGATGTTCTTGTACGTCCACTCGCGCGGGTGAGTATTGTTCTTGATGGCGGCGTTTTCCGCGGGGAGGCCGAAGGCATCCCAGCCCATCGGATGCATCACGTTGAATCCGCGCATGCGCTTGACGCGCGCCACGACGTCGCCAATCGTGTAGTTGCGCATGTGGCCCATGTGCAGCGTGCCGCTGGGGTACGGGAGCATCTCCAGGACGTAATACTTGGGCTTCGAGGGGTCGGCTTCGGATTCAAATACGCGAGCTTCCGCCCAGCGTTTTTGCCACTTCATTTCGATTTTCTGCGGATCGTATCCCGACCCCGCCGCTACCACGCTGGCTGGTGTGTTTTGTTCCGCCACGCCCGCTTATCCCCTTTTCGTGTTCGCTGAACTCTTCTTCGCCCCAGCCTTCTTCGCTTTTTTCACGGCGCGTCGCGGCGACTGCGCGCTAGCCTTTCTCTTCTTTTCGGACTTTTTGCGGATAGCGAGCTTCTTTTGCAGAGCGGCCGTGAGCATGGAGAATCCCTTTTCCGGCTCCGGCGCTTGGTCTTCGAATCCCGCCAGTTCCCACAGGGCTGCGACGTTCCGGCGGTCATCGCCGGGATCATCAATCGGCGTTTCGGCCACAAATACCCGGCCCGTCAGACCTTCTGGCCCCGAGGTGCCGAAGCGCGGGTGTTGCAAAATTCTGGCAAACGCTTGCGCTCCGATCTTTCCCTTACCGATGTGCTCGTGGCGGTCCACGCGCCCACCGAGGTCAATCTTGGAATCGTTGGCGTGAATCACCGGGACGTTGTCCAGCCCGATGGTGCCCTCAACCTGCCCGATGGTCGAAGCCAGTCCAGCTTCGGTCTTGAGGTCGTAACCCGCGGCAAAGAGGTGTGCCGTATCCAGGCAAGCCCCTACCGGCAAGTTGGGTAAGCCCGCTAGAATTTCTCCGACTTCTTCGAGCCGCGCGCCCACCGCGGTGCCCATACCGGCGGTGTTTTCGATCAGAATGCGAAGGCCGCCCAGCGATGCGCGCTTCGATGCTTGTTTTACGGATTCCACAATCGTGGAAATCGCTTGTCCTATCGTGGACTCCCCGCGCGCTCCCGGATGCACCACGAGAAAATCCGCGCCCAGGGCCATGGCGCGCACGATCTCATCGTGGAATGCCTGGATGGACCGCGTCTGTAACATGCGCTGCTCGGAAGCGAGGTTGATCAGATAATTGGCGTGAATGACCAGGGGCCCGAGCCGGAGTTCGTCGCGGCGCGCGCGAAACACTTGCGCGTCTACCTCGGGAATGCGCGCCGAACCGCCTTGCCACATGCGCGGGCTGGCGGAGAAAATCTGCAGCGCGTTGCAGCCAAGTTTTCGTGCGGATTCCAGCGCGTCCAGATAGCTTTTCGCAATGGAGGTGTGAATACCGATCCGCAAGCTGCCATCCATCCAGGAGGGCGGCAGAGGTTCGGGCTCAGGTTCGGGGTGGTATTCGTCTTCAGGGTCGAATTGGGCCGGCTGGACGAGGGGCTGTTCAGGCATGCCTGAAGAAGATTTTGGCTCCGTCATAAACTAGCTATTCTATCACACGCCCCCAATCGCTCACCCTTAGCGTCAGTCTCCCCTTGACAAGACAAGTCTATCTATGTAGAGTTGCAGCATGGGCCTTCGATTGCGGTCCTCGCGGCAGACCCTTGACATTCTTGAGGCGCTACTGGCTCGTCCCAGCCAGTGGCACCATGGCTACGCTATTTCTCGTCAGACAAGCGTTCCCTCCGGAACGCTTTATCCCATCCTGATGCGGCTGGACAAACTCGGCTGGCTCGAAACCAAGTGGGAAGAGCCTGTTCCGCAAGGACGACCGCCGCGGCATCTCTATCGACTGACTGGAAACGGCCGAGAATGGGCTCGCGAAGAACTTCGCTCAGCACAGCAGAGCGAGTTCTGGAAGCCAGCAGCGAGTCAGGCCTGACTATGGCTTCGCCAAAGCAAGCAATGCCCTTCCGGCTCGCTCATTTCTCCCTACGGCTCGCGCTACGTTTCTGGCCGAAGGAAACCCACGATTGGGGCCACGCCCTGGGGGTGGAGCTCCACGAAATTGAAAAGCCGTTCGAGGCCCTGCGGTGGGCCATCGGAGGACTCATGCTTTTCTCCCGCGCTTCGGCTGCTCACTTCCTGGCCTGGTGGAAGCTCCCGGCAGGGGCACGTCTTTCTGCGGGTTCCCTGCCACTCGGAACCGGCATACCCATTCTGCCCAAACGGTCTCGGCTCTTTACCGTCGCGGTCCTCGTTGTTGCCGCCACGGCATTTTTTCTCCCGCACGGCCAAGAAGCTGCTTCTACCGTTCGCGCAACTTGGCTGGGATACTCACCTTGGGACTTCGATCGAGGCACCCTGGAAAAGCTTGCGGCCCGCGCAGAAAAAGAAAGAGACGCGCGCACCCTGGCCTTCGTTGCTTTGGCCATGCCGGGACCGGACGATGGGACGCGTCTTGCGGATAAAGCTGTCTCCCTCGACCCCAGCCTCACATGGGTCTACGCCAGCCGATTTTATGGCCTGGAGGATGTGCCGTTGCCACCTGAAAGGCTTGAACGTCTCCGCGCCTACGACCCGGACAACGCTTTCACTTACCTCACCGCTGCTGATGCCATCGCCCACCCGCGCTATAGGGCCATGCTAGCGCACCGTACCCCACTTCCGCAGGAAATGGAGTCCGCGCTTACCAATGATCCCCAATGGATGGCTCAGATGGAGTCCGCGCTTCGCGCACCTCGGTACGACACTTATGTTGGCAAGCACTGGGAGTTGCTTTGCTATGAATGGGATCGCCATCCCGCGCTCTCCCCTGCCATCGTTGGACACGGTCTTTGGTCGCACCGGATTCCTGATCTGCAAAACCTGCAGATCTTTACGAAGATAAAGATGCAACATGCGCAGCATGCGCTTTCAGAGGGCCATCCCGAACAAGCCCTAAACATCCTGCAAGAAGTCGCTGGGTTTGCCGGCCTCATGGTGGAGCAGGCTGGATCGAACTTTGAGCGTCAGGTCGCCATTGGCATGTCGCGACAGGCCACCCAGGAATTGAGGAATCTGTACGCAGCAACCGGCCGCGTGAGCGAAGCTTCGACGGCTTCCACGCGCTTGCAGGAGATAGAAAGCCGTCAGCAAGCTTTTAACTCGCTCTCCTACCTCGTGGAGCCGGATTCTTTCCGCTGGAAGGCCATCCTCTTTCAGACTTGCGCTATCCTGCTGTTCGTTTGCGGAATAACGGTGGCCCTTGGCTTTTTCATTCTAGAGCTTCGTCCCCGCTTCTTTCCCCAGAGCGGCGCGGTCTGGCAACGAATTCTCTGTAGAACGGCGGACTATGCTCCAGCCTCATTTCTGATTCTTAGCTTTGCCTTCTTGGTGGCGTTTCTTCCTATCGCTCATTTGTTTCGACAATATCGTTCGAGAGGTGCCTCGATCGAGACGTTTCGGGAGATTTCGGGCACCCTGTGGGGACTGGAGGAAGTCCCAGAAAGACTACAAAATATATTTAATCCGCCCTTTTTCTGGGGGCTCTTGACCACCGCCCTGGTGGTCCTCGCGGCCTTAGTTCTGTTTCGAATCTTTTCGCGGACGCGGACTGCCCCACAGACTACTCCTTAAGCCATCCCCGCGGAACGGCAGTCCCTCGGACTGATTTGCGGCTCTGCGTTGGCTTGCCGTAAACTCGTATTTCACTCACCGGGTCGGGGGAACCCTCCATGCTTGTCGTCATGCAGTCGCACGCTACCGAGGAACAGATCCGCGAAGTTTGCAAGCGGATTGAGAGCCTCGGACTGAAGGCGCACCCCATGCCGGGGTCGCTGCGCACGGCCATCGGGATCACTGGAAATAAGGGCGCGATTGATCTGGGCATCCTCGAATCCCTGCCAGGAGTGATCGAGTGCATTCCCGTCAGTAAACCGTACAAGCTGGTCAGTCGCGACACGAAGGAGGAAGACAGCATCTTTCGGATTCCCACGCCTTCGGGCGACGTCGTCGTTGGCGGCGACCAAATTGCACTCGTGGCTGGTCCTTGTGCGGTGGAGACCGAGGAGCAATGCTTGGCCATTGGCGAACGCCTGAAGAAATCGGGTGTGCGGCTGTTCCGCGGCGGAGCTTATAAGCCACGCACTTCCCCGTACAGTTTCCAGGGGCTCGGCGAAGAAGGCCTTAAAATTCTGTCCAAGGTGCGCGCCAGCTACGGCTTTGGCATCGTTACGGAAGCAATCGACAATGAATCGCTGGATCTTGTCGAAGAGTACGCCGACGTCATCCAGATTGGGGCGCGCAACATGCAGAATTTTTCTTTGCTGAAACGTGCCGGCCGCGCCAAGAAACCTGTTCTCCTCAAGCGCGGCCTGGCCGCCACACTCGACGAATTCCTTATGGCCGCTGAGTACGTACTGTCCGAAGGCAATTACAACGTAATGCTCTGTGAACGCGGCGTGCGTACATTCTCCGATTTTTCACGCAATACGCTGGACCTCGCCGTTGTGCCGGCGGTAAAAAAACGCAGCCATCTGCCGATCTTCGTCGATCCGAGTCACGGCACCGGCAAGCGGCACAAAGTGTTGCCGCTCTCCCGCGCGGCTGTCGCCGTCGGGGCCGATGGCCTGCTGATCGAAGTGCATCACGAGCCGGACAAAGCACTTTCCGACGGGATGCAGTCTCTTCTCCCTGAGGAATTTATCGCGCTGGCCGATGAAATGCGCCAAATCGCCGCGGTCCTGGGCCGCAAAATCAATTAGGCCTGTACCCGCAAGTCATTCCAGGCGCGTCGCATCACCAGGTCCCGGTCATGCCCAGTTAAAATTCACACGCGTTGTGTAAGGGTCTGTTCTTCAACTTAATCGAGGAGATGAAAATGAAACGACGATTCGTTTTCCCGATGGCCTTGGTATTGGTCGCGACACTTCCCGTTCTGGCGCAGCGCGGCCAAGAGCACGGACAGGAGCGCGGGCCGAGTACGCCGCGCGCCAATCAAGGACACGTTCCGCCCCCGCCGCCGAGGCGAGACAATCCGCACGCCAAGCCCGAACCCGAACGCCATGAAACCGGCCACGTAAGCGATTTGCCGCACGTCGACAAGGACCACTGGTACGGCCATGCGAGCCCCAATGACAAGCGCTTTCACCTCGATCATCCCTTCGAGCACGGACGCTTTGAACACTTTGGGCCGTCGTACCGCTACCGCATCGAGCGCTTCGATCCCGATCATCACCGCTTCTGGCTGCCCGGCGGTTTTTACTTTGAAGTGGCGTCCTGGGACTGGCCGCTTTGTGCGGATTGGTGCTGGGATTGCGGCGACGATTTCGTCGTCTATGAGGATAGCGACCATGTCGGCTGGTACACGCTATACAACGTGCACACGGGCGTCTATGTGCATGTGACTTACATGGGAACGTAGCTGGCGCTACTTTGCCGTTTTTTGGCGACCGGTGGTCGGCCGGCGCTCTACGGATGAATGACCGGCAACACCAGATGCGAAGGCTTCGCCTGCGAACAATAAATCCGCTGCGTAGCTGGTGTGAAGTCGGAGGCCCGGGCCTGGTAGATACTAGGCACAAATTTCTGCGGGTTCCGGTCAATCAGCGGGAACCAGGTGGACTGAATCTGCACCATTAGGCGATGGCCTTTTAGAAAAACGTGGTCGTGGTCGCCGAGAGAGATGTTCCACTCCGCCGCTTGATTCGCCGTAAGCGGGTGCGGCGTTTCAAAACTTTGCAAATAGCGGCCGCGCCGCACCTCCATGGCGATCGGCAATTCATAGCCACTCAGAGATTGCGCATACTGACCGGGCTTGGGGCCCGCTTCGGGCTCCCAAGCATTTTTCTGTGCATTTTCGGGAAACACGTCGATGAGCTTCACCACAAAATCGCTGTCCGTTCCGGAAGTCGAAGCAAACAGCGCCGCTGCCAGCGGTCCGGTAACGGTGACGTCGTGGTCCAGGGGAGTGCTTAGGAAAGTAAGAACGTCGGGCCGGCCATCCACAAAACGCTGGTCGGCGACTTCCCAAGTTCGCCAGTCGCCTGCGGGATAGGTCGGCGAAATGGGCCGTTGCCGGTACGGAACAGGACTCGCCGGATCAGAAACGTACTCGCGATATACCTTCGCGGCTTCCGCTGCGCCCGGCGCCGTGAACGACAGAGTGCCATCCGCATGCAGATACAAATTTGTTGCGTGCGCCTCCTTTGGTGGCCAAGCCGCGTAAGTGTGCCAAGTGTTCGAGCCGCTTTGAAACGTGCTGGCTTGCCAATTCGGCTTCTCGCCCTGGCCGTGCAAGTAATACCGGAAAAAGGGAGCCTCGATATTTTCGCGGAATTCGCGGGCCGTTTCGTGCCCCGCGAAAGGAATCAGCCCGATGCTGTCCCCTTTTGGTGATTGCCATTGGCCGTGAAACCATGGACCAGCCACAATGAAATTGGTGCCGTCCGGATTTCGTTCTTCCGCATGGCGGAAAATCTGCCACGGTCCCCAAGGATCTTCCTGATCCCAGAATCCGGCTACGTTCAGGTTGGGGACCGTTGAAGCGTGCAATTGCCGCACCCACGCTTCTTTCTTCCAGAAGTCGTCGTAATCCGGATGATCGATGGTCGAATTCCAGTAAGGAATCTTCCCATGCAGATATTTCGCGTTGATATTCGATAGCGGGCCGAGATCCAAATACCACTGATACGTGTCGTAGGTCTCAAACTCGAAATGCGTGTTGGAGTTCTTGTCGGCCTGCTCCATGACGGCATATTCAAAGTCGTAGCTTTCTCGTAACGCGCCGTAGCGGTGGTCGTCATCGTTCATCCACTGGTCGACCGGCGAAGCTTGCTCGCTGACAGCGGCGAGCGCTGGATGCGGCTGCAGCAGAGTCATCGCCGCGGTCAGGCCATCGTAAGAGACTCCGTAAATGCCCACTTTGCCGTTGTTTTTTGGGACATTTTTTACCAGCCACGCGATGCTGTCGTAAGCGTCGGTTGTCTCGTTGGTGGCTTTCGGGTTCGTCAGGTCCACTTGCGACGTCAGATCGAAAACGCCTTCGGACTTGAATCGCCCGCGAAGATTCTGGATGACGAAAATGTAGCCGTCCTGCGCGAGTTCTTTCATCGACGCAGGCATTTGCTCTGGCGGCCTTTCGGGAACTCCATATGGCGTGCGCCGAAAAAGAATCGGTAGCGGCCCCTGCTGATCCACGGGGGTCAGGATCACCGTCTGGAGTTTCACTCCATCCCGTACGGGGATCATTATCTCTTGCAGCTTAAAGATTGGTTTGCCCGCAGGCTCTTGCGTTAACGCGGGAATCGCCAGCGAACCCGCCAGAACCGCGACCAGAATCGATGAGCGCACCGTATTTCCTCCAGGCCAAGCCTTTGGGCACTTCTCGGGAATTAATCCGGGCGAGTATACCAGCAGATTTCTTCTCCGGGTGGACAGTTACATCCTGTCGTTACCACCAAGCTGTCGCAATCGGATGGTAAAGAGTGCGGCTTTTGACGTTTCCTCGAACCGTGGGACAATTCCAGGTCCAACATGAGTGGTCCCAGGAATTTTCGCGCCTACTTTTTGCTGACAGCGCTGGCCGTTTCTCTCGTCGTCGTACTTCTGCGTGAACATCGGCCTTCGTTCCTGCGGCCGGACTTGCACCTCTCGGCTTACGTCACGACGGCGGACGGAAACATCACCGTCGTCGATCTGGTGAAGCTCCAAGCGGTGGCGCGGATCGCGGTTGGCCCGGGGCTCTCGGGAATGCGCGAGCATCCCACGAAGCCGGAGTTGTACGGAGTGAGCACGGCGGGAGGATATGTTTGGATCCTCGATCCGCGCGCCAATCATTCCACCGGGCAAGTGACCGCGCGTATTCCCGTGGGGCCGCTTCCTTACGCCCTGGATTTTTCGCCAGACGGGAACCGCATTTACACGACGACGTCGGGGAACAACACGCTCTTGGCAATTGACTTGAAGTCCCGCGCCATCGTGAGGAGTGCGGCGACCGGCCGCGAACCCGTACTCGCGCACGCCACGCCGGATGGCCAGTCCGTCCTAGTCGTGAATCGCCGCGACGGGACGCTGGGGATTCATGACGCGACGACCTTGGAGCAGCGCGGCAGCGTTGCGGTCGTCGCTCAGCCCGAGGACGTCGCGGTACTGCCGGACAGTTCCCTGGCATTCGTGATGAGCCGTTCGGAGCGGCGCATCTCCGTGGTGGACTTGCGCCGCGGCGTACTGGTCACCCATCTTGAGCTGGCTGGCGCGCCCACCGACATGTTACTCAAACCCGATGGCGGTGAGCTCTATGTGATTTCGCCAGAAGCACATGGGCTGCAAGTCATCAACACCGAGACGCACGAAGTGGGCGATTACATGGTGCTGGGGTCGGCGCCGACTCGCGGCGTGCTCAGCCCGGGTGGGCGCCTGCTGTATGTCTCGGACACCGCGGCCGGGCGTGTCACCCCGGTGGATATTGCCAATCGACGCATTATTCGCGAGGCGCTATTGGAAAAGCATCCGGAAACTGGATTTCCGATCCCCGCAGGGAATGCTCCCGGAGCGTTACGGTTTGACCCCGAGGAGAACTTGCTGCTGGTGGTGAGCGAGGGATCTGGCGACCTGGCGGTCATCCGTGTGCGTACCAATTTTTTGGTGACAATGATTCCCGTCGGAAATCATCCTCAGGATCTTGCCGTCAAATTGTATTAGCGAGAAAAGACCTTTTTAGGGTCGTCCAGCTGACGTCGACGGGAAGCACTAATCAGGCCGCCATGCGAAATGGTCTTCGCCAAGGTTTACGTCCAGGAATCCCTCGGCGGGGAGGACATCGACGGGCAAGCCGCCGTGCCAGAGGGCAACGCCCAGCCGCAGTTTGCTCTGGCCTTTGAAGTTAATTTGATCCTTGTGGATGGCCACTTCCAGGGCCCGCTCGAACGCGGCTTCCGCCACGGCTTTCGGGTTCAGCAGACACACCAGGTCTTTTTCAACGGCGAACCCGTGCACGTGGCCGCGTTCGAGATTCACGACGATGGTCATTTCTTCCGCGCCGCCGATGGTGATGCGAAACTCCGGATTTTCCAGTTCGCCTAGCGCTTCGGCGAAGGGATCGATGCGAATACAGAAGCGGCCTTCCTCAAATCCGTAGCGCATTTCGTGCAAATAGAAGACGCGGCCGTGCATGGAGCCGCCGCGGCGCTCGGGCGAATAAAGGCCGGCTCCAAGCCATTCGAAATACGACGTGTCCCGGCCATCGACAGTGATGTTGAGCCGGCCCGTCGGCGCCAACTGTAGAGCGTGCTCAGGCTGGCGCTTGATGGGCTTGGCCAATTCTTCAGGTGCTACCTGCCCCAGCATCAGATAGATGGCGGTGAGGTGCTTGCGATAGAGGGCGTCGAATTCCGCGTCGTTCGCGGTGCTGTGCTCGGGGCCGAACCACCAACACCAGTCGCTGCCCTCGGCGGCGAGCAGCGATTCGCGGGCATCCTGCAAAGCGGTTTCGCTGGGTGCGTCGGCTCTTCCCTGATGGCGTGCTTCCGAAGCATGAGCGTAGGCTTCGCGGGCATCCCACAATAATTCCCAGGCGGCGATGTCTTCGGCGTGGCCGATCCAAACGTCGAAATTGGCGTTGATCCAGGAGGCGGGGAAAATGCCGGCGGTGGCTGGCAGTTGACCAGCGGCGGCCAGGGCTTCCGTGGCCGTGAGGGCGCGGAAATCCTGGTCGCCTTGGATGCGCCCGTAAAACTCGCGGAGGAAGGCGCGACCGTTCCCCGGGTAATATTCCCAGGCGTTTTCGCCATCGAGAAAAATACCAATGGTCAGCGGCTGATCGCTCCGGACGTTTTCTCCTAGATAACGCAAGCGACTATGGAGATCGGCTGCGGCAGCTTGAGCGTCCATACGGCTGTAGACGAAACCGATAAGATCGGAAAGATGGTGATCGCGAAATAACCCGGCGATGCCGTTCGGACCAACCTGAACTTGCCAGGGTTTGTAGAGGCGATCGGCGTTGGCCGGGATGCCGTTGGCATCGCGGAAAAACCCGATGTTCAGAGTGCGGCCCAGGACTCCTTCATCGGTTCCAAACCACTTAAATCCTTCTTCCGCGGCGATCGTGAGTGTTTGATCGGACACCGAGCCCTCGGAAGGCCACAAGCCGGCAGGCTGCACGCCAAAAACTCTTTCGTGATACTTGCGGGCAAGCTGCAATTGTTCCCGCGCATCTTCCGGGTGACGGTAAGCGCGCCGCGGGAGCGGCGTTCCGGGATTGGCGACGCGCGCAATATCGGAGTCGCAGATCAGTGGGAGGATGGGGTGATAGAACGGAGTCGTACTGATTTCGATCTGCCCACGCTGCGCGGCGTCGTGATACGCCGGGAGGACCAAGCGCAGAAAATCGAGCTGTTTTTTTCTCAGCGCGGCTTTGTCTTTCTCGGTGTAGTCCTTCCCTTTGGTGGCCAGGGGGCTGACGACATCATCTTTTTCGAGCCAGGCCTCTTCCATCCAGGCCAACTGCGAGAGCAATTGTAGATCGCGCCAGTCGCGTGGGGTGAAGGAAACCAGGGCCTGAGCGCCGCCGGCGGGGCGTGACCAATCGTAAAGCTCGACGAAGCGCGGCCAGCGCGACATCAGCCGCTCGTGATTCACTTGGAACGCCCGCGCAAGAATTTCAGCCTTGTCTTCACGCGTCAATTCGTCGGCGTTCTTGAAGGCCAGCGAAAACCACGGCTCATTGAAGCTGCAACTGGCGTATTCCTCGAGTTGCATGCCCAGCGCCGGTACGACGTTGAACGTGGCATGGAAGTCGGGAAACTCGCGGAGAACTTCGACCATGCCCCAGTAATCTTTCAAGGCATGGAGGCGCGTCCAGGGAAGGACATAACGCCCGCTTTCGGGGTCGCGGTACTGTGGTTGATGCATGTGCCATAACACCACCAGATGGACCCGTTGCATGGCTCGCGTCTCTCCCGTGCAAGTACCGTGACCGGAGGGCTGGTCTTTAAAATAACCGCTCTAAGAAAAACTATCACGTAATCGACGGTAAGAGAAACGGAGCCAGCCAAGATAGGCGTGCTTAGCAATAACCGCGAGTCACAATTCTAACGAGCAGCGCTGGCAGGAGCAAGTCCTATGGATGCGGAATGCGGTTTTTGCCAGTGCTGGGTTTGTTCGACCGGCCCTGAACTCAGGCTCGTTGATGTGACCCTTCGGCGTGTGTTCGAGCGCCGGTCACAGCGTTATACAGCAACCAAAAAAATCAATCCAGTGATGGCGCCGTCAATTAGCCCATCGAGAGTGCCCATATAGAACATTCGCCATGGTTCGTGATGCGTGAAACCAGGGATAGACAGAACTGGTTAGCTGAATGAAGTTCATGCCGTAGCTGGGGTCTGCCATATTAATCAAACCAACGCCCAGTATGGCCCCGCCCCACAGCACTCCTGCCGCGAGGGACATGGCCTTCAGAGATAGTCGCATCGTTTGTTCCCCCCTTTGATGTGCAAGATAAAGCCGGGAAGGGCTGTCTTCGTTCCCTACCGGACGGGGGCGTTCCTTCGACGCTCGCGCTTGGCTATCGGGGCGTCGGTCCCGGCGAACGCCCAACCGCCTGGTGGGAATTTGAGAATGCTGTTTAGTTCCCAGCGTTGCCGGCTCGCGCTTGCTGGCTGCTCGTTGCGGGCGTTTTCGAAAGCATCTCCACTCTCTTAAGAGAAGGTTCCGGGCGCTGCCAGACAATGCGTGCGTCGGTGGTGCCACTCGGATAGGTCTTGGCTGATTGTTGGCCGGTCGGTTCCAAAACAAGGTCGGCGCGGCGATTGTAAGCAAGCCAGGTGGTCTTTTTGTTTTTGCTCATCCAGTTGGCCGGCTTTGGATTATTCTTCCTAAGCAGCTCTTCGGACGTCTTTAGATCGAGTTGCTTTTCTTTTCCTTCAGCGCGGATCTTGATTTCGTCGGAGGCAATGCCCTTAGAAACCAAATAGTCCTTGATGAGGGCGGCACGGCGCTGGCTGAGTGCAGCGTTGTATTGGCGCGAGCCACGTACGTCGGCATATCCAATGACCACCAGACTGGCGTTGTGTTCGTACAAGCCGAAGTTCTTGAATTGCGTCGCGATATTGTCGAGGGTCATTTTCTCGTCGGCTAGCAAACCAATTTTTGGGTGGCGTTTCGTAGGATAAGCCGTGGGGTAGAAGACGCTAAGCAGCGTTGCCGAAGGCGGTGGATCGATCGAGCCTACGACATGCAGCGTGGCCGTTTTGGTGGTCTGCCCGCCGCAAGCGTTTGTGGCTGTAAGTGTAAAGGTTCGGCTTTCGTTGACCGGCCCCGTCGCGGTCTGCTGGGGATCGGCCTTCACCGTCCGGCTCCCACTCATCGAATCACTGTCGAAAGGCTCGATCTTGGCCGAGTTCGCGTTGGAAGCCGACCAGTTCACCGTGGCCGTGTCTTGCTCCACGACTTTGTCGCCAATTTTGTGGTACCGGACTTCCGGTTGCGTAAGGGCCAGTGTCGCCGTCGGCATCGCGTCGACGTGCACCACCACGCTTTCTGTTGCAACGCCTCCCGGACCTTTGGCGGTCAGTACATAGGTCGTGTCATGGGTGGGCGTGACGCGGCGATCGCCGTCATTGGGGACTTGTCCAATCCCGTCGATGGTTACCTTGGCTGCGTCGGTGGACTTCCAAGAGATGTTGGTGGCCTGCCCGCAACTGAGATTTCCTGACTGCGCTTGTAATTGCGCCGTCGCTGGCGCAACCGGCACGGTAGCGCTGGCCATTCCGGCATGAAAGCGGGGCTGCGGCGGCATCCGCAACCCTTCCTTCCACTCCTTGGTTTTCGTTGCTCCGTTGTGATCGAGATAGACGGTTATCTGCTGACCAGCTTTCGCCGTGACCGGACCCGACCAGATGGTATTTCCTTCCTGCGTGACTGTCACTTGATAGGTTCCGGGCTTAACAAGCAGCCGCTGGTGCCAAATCCAATTCCAGTCGAATTCGTCAACGTGGCCGACAAAGTAGTCCGGCGTTTGGCCGTTCAATAGAACCGCTGCGCGGGGATGGCCTTTGAATTCGATGTCGGCGAATGGTCCCGAAACTGGTTCTCCGGAGGATTCGAGTGTGACGCGCAGATCGGTCGTTTCACCGGTTCCCACGTGCACGTCCTGCGTTTTCGGCAGGTACCCGTAATTGTAAACGGCAACTTTGTGGTCGCCGGCGGCTAGCGGGATGGTCTGACTCCCGTCGCGGATGGCTTTACCGTCCACGAATACGTAAGCCTGTTTGGGATCAACGTGGATTCTTAACTTACCCATTTCCTCCGATGACTGCGCGAAGGCGGGTATCGCACATAAATAACTCAGGGCCGAGAACAGAGTAGCGAGAACGAAAGATTTCGTTCGCATTTGAGAAATTCTCCTTCGAGGGTGATTCACGCTCGGGTGTGAATCACCGAACTGGGATTTTGTTAGGCGGGGCCACGGCGACAAGCGTTTCCGGGCCCCGCTGCGGCTCGCCTCCCATGGCCTTGGGGGGCCATCCCAGCCGGGAGGCGGTAAGCAGCCTCAACATATCGTGATGCGATATATTGAAGGCCCGTTGCCTGCTTTTATATCGTGAGACGATGTATATGAGGGGCACCGCCCCAGCGGGTCTGCTTGCGACCTCCAACCAAATAGGGGCGGTTGCTCGAGGGGTCGAGGCCTGGGACGGCTGCGGTCGAAGCCACAAGCGGACGGGCTCCGCCGACGCCGCCATCCCGCAGGAGTGAAGAGGTAGGCTATCTGAGAGGTTTCAATTCCTATGGCCCGCGATGGATTCTGATATCACCGGAAGCCCATGACGGCAAAAGCTTTCGGCGCACTAACACCATCATTATCTTGATTCGGGCTTTTTTCGTGTTGGGAATTTACATGGCGGCGGTTGGCTCAGTTCTACGGGAGCCGCAACACCACGAGTCTCGAGCCCAGGTCGGATGCTATTCATAGCGCAGCGCTACGAGCGGGTCCACCCCCGCCGCTCGCATGGCCGGAAGCCAGCACGCCAGAACTCCCGTAATTAGCAGCACTACGGGCACGCACACCAGCGTCCAGGGATCGTAGGCCGACACGCCCCAAAGCTGCGTGGCGATCACCCGTCCGATCGCCAGGCTGACGAGCAACCCAATGGCCACACCTAGCCCCACCAACTTCAATCCCATGCGAATCACCATTCCTTGTACATCCGAGCCTTCGGCTCCCAGCGCCATGCGGATGCCAATTTCGTGCGTGCGGCGCGCGGTGGTGTAGGCCAGCACACTATAAACGCCGATGGTTACCAGCACGAGCCCGATCGAGCCAAAGATAGTCATCAAGAAAAATCCGAATCGCGGTCCGGCGAATGAGAATTGGCTGATGTAACCCTCGAGCGTCCCGGTCAAGGTCAGCGCGACGTTGGAATCCGTGGCCCAAATTTCATGTTCCACCGCGTTCAACATGGACAACGGTTCATTCGCCGTGCGCACCAGGATTCCGCGGAACGCCGAACCGGTCACCGTATAGGGCACCCAAATCTCGGGTTCGGGAGGATCCTGCAATCCCCGGTTCTTGGCATCCGCCACGAGTCCGATGATTTCAAAGGTGGGCTCTTTCACGGCGTCATCAAACTCCGCGAGTTGCGTGATTTTTACTTGTCTGCCGATCGGATTTTCGTTCTTCAAATATTTTTTCACAAACGTCTGGTTCACGACCGCCAGCTTGCGAGCTCCGTTCACTTCGGCTTCCGTGAAGCCTCGCCCGTCCAAGAGCTGCATCTTCAACACCGGGAAGTACCCTTCGCTAACGAGTTGAAACATGGCGTTCCATTTTTCCGTGTGGGTCCTACCGGGAATCTCGATGTCGCTGGGAATTCCTCCATACGGGGGCAGCGTGCTCGTTTCGGTGGCCTCGACCACGCCTGGCAAAGCTTTCAGGCGCTGGAGCAGAGGACGGTAGAATCCCGTCACCTGATCCGCTGTCTTATAGCGATCCACCGGCAACGGAAGCCTTGCCACCAGGATGTGATCGGGAGCGAAACCCAGCTTCACCTCGCGAAGAGCTACAAAACTTCTCATCAATAGTCCCGCGGCAACCAGCAGCGTTAACGAAAGTCCCACTTCCAGCACGACCACGGCATCGCGCAGCCTGCCGTGCCGGAATCCCCCGCTGATTCCCTTCCCGCTATCGCGTAGCGGGTCATTTAAATCCTTGCGCGCCGCTTTTAACGCTGGAACGAGGCCAAACACGAGTGCGGTTAGTACAGCCACACCCAGAGTGAACGCCAGTACCGGCAAATTCAGCTGGATCACGGCTTCCGCCGGAATAATGTTCTGCGGCATCAGCGCCACCAGGAACTTCAGCCCTCCCCAGGCCAGGAGCGTCCCTACGGTCGCCCCTCCGGTTGCCAGGATCAGACTCTCGACGAGAAGTTGCCGGATCAGTCTCCAGCGGTTCGCGCCTAGCGCTGAGCGGATGGCAAACTCCTTCTCTCTTGTGGTGGCTCTTGCCAAGAGAAGATTGGCCACATTGCCACAGCCGATCAGCAACAGCAGCCCGACCGCTGCCAAGACAATGAAGAGTGTGGTTTTGAATTGGCCCACCACCAGGTTTTTCAAGGAGAATAGTTCGACCGTAAAGTGTTTGGGGAACTCCGTCGGGTACACCGTAGCGAGCCGTTTGGCCACGACCGTCAGGTCCGCCTCCGCTTCCTTCATCGACACACCCTTCTTCAGGTGTCCCAAGAAAAACCAGTGTTGAGCGAACGCCCCGGCAATGACTTTGCTCCCCGCCGCCCGGCTGGGCTTCATGGGAATCCAGAGGTCCGCGTCGCCCCATCCAAATCGCGGGGGCATAATTCCGATTAGCGTTCTCGATACGCCATTCAGGACAAACGTCTTATTCACGATCGCGGGATCGGCGCCGAAGCTTTTGACCCACGTCTTGTACCGCAAGACGAAAATCGGGGGCGCTCCGGGCTCGTAATCCGCCGGTTGCATCACGCGCCCTGCCATAGCGGTCATCCCGAGGAACTCAAACGTTCCCGGCGTCACGTAATTTCCGTCAAAACGCTGGGTGCCTTCTCCCGCCCGGTACAATACGTCCGTGTTGTCATTGGCGATCACGCGGTCAAACACATGATTCTGCTCCATCAGATCCAAGAACTCTGGTCCGATGTAGCCCCCCCGGCCTCCGGGCTCACTCCGTTCCGTGTCGTGCATCTGCACGGACATGAATCGCTGGGCATCGGGGTACGGGAAAGGCTCCATCAGGACGTTGTCAATCACGCTGAAGATCGCCGTGGACGCCCCAATTCCAAGCGCCAGTGTAATGACCGCTACGACGGCGAATCCTGGAGCCTTTCCCAAGTTCCTCAGGGCATAGCGGATATCCTGTCCAAATGTTCCCATGTTCGCCCCCTAATTCAGACCGAGTAGCACCCGCGTTGGGGAAAGCCGACTTCGCCGCTTCTAGAGTTACGCATTCTTTCGTAAATTAGTTCGACGGCATTCCATGAAATAAGTTGCTTGCGGCCCGAAATGGAACACCAGCCAGCAAATCGTTCACGGAACTTTCATAAAGTCTTTAGAAATGACTTAGAGGCCATGGAGTATTTAATCAAAAGGGAATGCCGAGACCACTGTCCGGCTCCTCTAGGAAGAATTTCAGTGGCGAGCTAGATTGCGGAGTTCGGCGAAACGCAGCGGGCCAAACGATAGCCGCCAGACCGCCTGGACTTTCCGCTTGCCGCTGCGCGAACCTGTAACGCTCGACCAGTATTTGACTGCCAATGCGCGAGAGTTTCAAGACCAGGCCGCTTCGGCCTGGAGAAGCTACGCCTGCCTGGAGAAGTCCTCACTCCGTGCGCAGCTAGAACTGGTGGGTAAAGACTCGTAAAGCTCTCAAACGAAGTACGAAGTGCGCGATGAAACGAACGTGGTCGCGGCCGTGTTACACTCACCGTTCGCGTCATGCGCATCCTGGACCGGTATATCGTCCGCGAAGTTTTCCGCCACGCACTCCTCGGACTCGCCGTCTTTACGTTTGTCTTTTTCGTACCGCAATTGGTGCGCTTGATGGAGCTTTTTGTCCGGCACAGCGGTTCCGGCGCGCAGATCCTGACGCTTTTTCTCTGCATCTTTCCCGCGGTGTTTGTGTTTACCGTCCCCATGGCGACGCTGATCGGCGTGCTGCTGGGGCTCGGGCGGATGTCGGCGGATAGCGAAATCATCGCCCTGACGGCGCTGGGAATCGGCCGCCGACGGATTCTTTTGCCCGTGGGGGTCCTGGCGCTCGCGGGGGCGCTCGTGACGCTGGCCATGACCACGTGGCTTGGACCGCTGGCGCTGCATACGTTCCGCACCTTGCAAGCTGACTTGGTCACGTCACAGATTTCCTTTGCCGTGCAGCCAAGAGTTTTCGACGAGCGGTTTCCGCGGATGGTCCTCTTCGTCAACGATGTGACGGCCAGCGGCACGCAATGGCACGGCGTGTTTCTGGCCCAGACAGAGAAAACCGGCGCGGAGAGCGGGGCGCAGGTGACCCTGGCGGAGAAGGCCATCGTTATAGCCGAGCCCAAACAAGGCAAGCTGGAGTTACACCTTCAGGGCGGCACGACCCACGAATTCTCGCGCGAGGATGCGGACCACTATTCCGTCACGGCTTTCGGACAAAGCGACTGGCCGATCCAATTCAGCGGGCTGTCCAGCGCCGAGCCTCGGCAACTGAACAATTCCGAACGCGCGGTGCGCGAACTCTGGAATGATAGTGGACCCGGCTGGCGCGAGGCCCGCGTGGAACTTCACCGGCGCTTCGCTTTCCCCATCGCTTGCTTAGCCTTCGCCCTAGTTGCCGTTCCCTTGGGCTCGCAGCCGCGCCGGGGCGGGCGTGCCGCAGGCGCTCTGCTCGCGGTAGTTATGATCGCTTCCTACTATTTGCTCACGGTGATGGGAGCGAATTTTGCGCGACAAGGCACCCTAACGCCCGCGGCGGGAAGCTGGATCGCTAACGTGGTGATTTTTGCTCTCGGGATGGTGCTCCTTCCGCGAATGGAGCAATTCCGTGGCGAGACGCGGTGGTTCCGACCGCTCCTTTATTTGCAATCCCGCAGGCGGCTGTTCCGCCGTCGCCGGGCGCAAGCGCGCGCCAGAGCCACCATGACCAATGGCGAGAATGGCGAGAGTGCACCGCAGGAAATCCTCGCGCGGTCCAGCGGGAGTTTCCCCCAATTACTCGATATTTATGTTTTGCGGCGGTTCTCTTTCTATTTCGCGCTCCTGATGGCGGTGTTTGTCTTCCTTTTTGAGACTTTCACCTTTTTTGAGTTGCTCGACGACATTGCGCGCCACCGCGTTCCCTTTCTGATTGTTGTGGACTACTTCCGCTACCTTGCACCCTACCTGCTTTACCAGCTTGCGCCTCTCGGAGCGCTGGTGGCCGTTCTGGTAACACTGGGAATCCTGAGCAAGAACAATGAAATCGTGGCCATTAAGGCCAGCGGAATCAGCATGTACCGTTTGGCGGTGCCGCTTCTTCTCGCCGGATTAGCCTTGGCGGTAACTATGATCGTGCTGGACGACACTTACCTCCCGTACGCCAATCAGCGGCAGGATGCCCTCCACAACCTGATCAAAGGCCGCCCGCCGCAGACCTATACCCACCCGCAGCGTTGGATTTTTGGAGAAGGCGCAAAAATCTACAACTACGACCTTTTTGACCCCACGCAAAATCTCTTCGGCGGACTGACGGTCCTGGAGATTGATCCGGTGACATTTCAGGTGCGGCGGCGTGTTTTTGCGTCGCGCGCGCAGTGGTCGGAGACGCAAAAGGTCTGGGTACTCGAGGGCAGTTGGGTGCGCGATTTTGCCGATGGAACGATTGTCCGGTATGAGCGGCTGCCGCCGGTGGCCTCGTTGCTGGAGCTCACCGAGCCGCCCTCCTACTTCAATCGTGAAGTCCGCCAGGCCTTTCAGATGAGCTGGCGCGAGCTGCGCAGTTACATTGACGGCCTGCAACGAGCCGGCTTCGACGTTTCGACGCTTACGGTGCAATGGCATGAAAAGATTGCCTTCCCGCTGCTCGCACCCGTCAGCATGTTGCTGGCGATCCCCTTCGCTTTTCTGGTGGGTACACGCGGCGCAATCGGAGGCGTGGCTCTCGGAGTGGGCTTTGGGGTTGCTTATTGGTCTGTGGCGAAACTCCTGGAGGCCATGGGCGGGGTTGGCCAGCTCCCGCCTTTTTTGGCAGGCTGGGCACCAGACATCATTTTCCTTTTCCTGGGCTTGTATTTCTTCTTCAAGATGCCAACGTAGGAAAAAAGAGAAGCCGCCGGTGAGCTCGCTTCGTCCGAGAGCCAGCTCGCCGCCGATTTCAAGTATTACTTTATATTTAGTCCCAACGATTTTTTCTACTACTTCGGCTTCTTTTTCTTCGCTTGCTCTTCTTCAACCATTGCTTGAGCTGCCGCTAAGCGGGCGACCGGCACGCGGTAAGGCGAGCAACTCACGTAGGACAAACCGGCGCGATGGCAAAACTTGACGCTGTCCGGGTCTCCGCCGTGTTCCCCGCAGATACCCAGCTTGATGCCAGGGCGCGTTTTGCTGCCCTTTTCAACGGCCATGGTGATCAGTTGACCGACCCCTGCTTGGTCGATGGTAGCGAAGGGATTCTTTTTGACGATCTCCAATTCCTGGTACGGCCCGAGGAAGGAACCCGAGTCGTCGCGGCTCATGCCGAGGCAGGTCTGCGTCAAGTCATTGGTGCCAAAGCTGAAGAACTCCGCCGTTTCGGCGATTTCATCAGCTGTGAGGGCTCCACGCGGCACCTCAATCATGGTGCCCACCAGGTAGTTCAGTTTCACCCCCTTTTCCTTCATGACCTCGCCGGCGATGCGGTGGACCACCGCGACCTGCAGGTCGAGTTCTTTTTTAAACCCCACGAGCGGAATCATGACTTCGGGATGCACTTTAATGCCGGATTGTTGAACCTCGGCCGCAGCTTCAAAGACGGCGCGGGACTGCATCTCGGAAATTTCGGAATAGACAATTCCCAAGCGGCAGCCCCGGAATCCGAGCATCGGGTTAAATTCATGTAATTCTTTAACTCGCTGTTTGACCTTCTCCACTGGCACGCCCATCTTCTTTGCCAGATCGCTCTGCGCCGAGCCTTCGTGCGGCAGGAACTCATGCAGCGGAGGATCCAGGAATCGGATTGTCGCTGGTTGTCCTTTCAATTCCTTGAACATGCCGACGAAATCTTCCTTCTGATAAGGCAGGATCTTGGCAAGCGCCGCTTTCCGGTGCTCTTGGGTATCCGCCAAAATCATTTCGCGCATGGCGTCGATGCGCTGGCCTGCAAAGAACATGTGTTCGGTGCGGCACAAGCCGATACCAACAGCGCCGAATGCCATGGCGTGGGCCGTCTGTTCAGGCGTGTCGGCGTTGGTGCGCACACTCAGCCGAGTGACCTTGGCACACCAATCCATGAGCTTCTTAAAATTCTGATACGTCTGGCTATTTTTACCATCGAGGGATTTCTCAATAAGCACTTGAACAATCTCGGACGCCGCCGTGGGGATCTGGCCGGCATACACTTCGCCCGCGGTGCCGTTGATCGAAAGAAAATCCCCTTCCTTATACCTCTCGCCGTCGACGGTCATCGTTTTGCCAGTGTAATCAATTTGCAGCGCCGCGGCTCCGCACACGCACACCTTGCCCATCTGCCGGGCTACCAGCGCTGCGTGGGAGCTGACTCCGCCCTTGGCTGTGAGGATGCCCTCGGCGGCGATCATGCCGCGCAGATCTTCGGGTGAGGTTTCATTGCGAACGAGCAAAACCTTTTCTCCCCGCTCGGCGGCCGCAACGGCACGATCCGCGTTCAAATACATTTGGCCGGTAGCGGCCCCGGGCCCGGCCGGTAATCCCTTGGCAATGCACTTAGCGGCTCTAACGGCGTTGCGGTCAAACACCGGCGCCAGCACTTGGTCGAGTTGCTCGGCGGGGACTCGTCTGATGGCGGTCTTCCAGTCAATAAGTTTTTCTTTTTCCATTTCCACCGCGAAACGCACCGCGGCCAGTCCGGTGCGTTTGCCGTTGCGTGTCTGCAGCATGAAGACCTTGCCGTCCTGAATGGTGAACTCGAAGTCTTGCACGTCCTTAAAGTGTTTTTCTAAGGTCGCGCGGATCTTCTCGAGCTCCCGGAAGGCTTCGGGCAGGTAGTTTTTGAGTTTCGAGACCGGTTCGGGAGTGCGCACGCCAGCCACGACATCTTCTCCCTGCGCGTTAATAAGAAATTCGCCGTAGAACACCTTTTCTCCGGTCGCCGGATCACGCGTGAAGGCCACGCCCGATCCGGACCTGTCGCCGGTGTTGCCATACACCATGGCCTGCACATTCACGGCCGTGCCCCATTCGGAAGGAATGTTATATTTGCGGCGATAGACGATCGCTCGATCGTTCATCCAGGATCCAAACACGGCCCCCACGGCACCCCACAATTGCTTCCAGGGGTCTTGAGGGAATTCTTTGCCAGTGCGCTCTTTGATGAGATTCTTGAAGCGCCGGACCAATTCCTGAAGGTCACCGACAGACAGTTTCGGATCGTCGATATCGGCGTGATACCGTTCCTGTTTGAGCTCGTGAATGACCACCTCAAACGGCTCGTGATCCTCATTCGCGCGCTTCTGCACGTTCATCACGACGTCGCCGTACATCTGGATGAACCGCCGGTAGCAGTCCCAGGCCAGGCGTTCATTCTTGGTGGCCTTGGCCAGCGTCAGCACCGTTTCATCGTTCAGCCCGAGGTTCAAAATCGTATCCATCATGCCGGGCATGGAATCGCGGGCTCCGGAGCGCACGGACACCAGCAGGGGCATGGCGGTTTTGTCGCCGAACTTGGTGCTCATGATTTTTTCTACGCGACCAACGGCTCCCTGGACTTCGGCGCCGAGTGATTTTGGATAGTTTTTCTTGTTTCCGTAATAGTAGGTGCAGACTTCGGTCGTGATCGTGAAACCAGGCGGCACTGGCAAGCCAATCCGGCTCATCTCCGCCAGGCCAGCGCCCTTGCCACCGAGGAGTGCGCGCTGCGTTCCGTCGCCTTCCGCTTTGCCAGCCCCAAAAAAATACACCCATTTAGTCACGGTGATCCTCGCTTGTCTTATTTGAAATTGTCCAAACGACTTGCCGCCATTCGCGGCGGCCGACAGAAAGATTGTCGGCACGCCGACTTTTTAATACTTAAAGTAAAACTTGATATTGTTTAGCGGCGCTCTTCTCCGCCGATTTCTGAGAAATCCGCCACCGTAGTGAACTCGCGCAGCACTTCCGCCAGCAAAGCCAGGCGGTTGCCGCGCACAGCTTCGGCTTCCGCCATCACCATGACCCCGTCGAAAAATTGATCGACCACTTTTCGCAGGCCGGCGATCAGCTCCAAGGCTTCCTGATACTTCCCGGCGCGCTTTAAGGTTTGCACTTTTCCGGCAGAACCGCGAACTGCGGAATAAAGTTGGCGTTCGGCGCCGCTATCGAAGAGCTCCGGATTCACATGGCGCGCGTCCTTGGGAGCGATGTTGGCTTTCTCCAGAATCTTGCGAATGCGTTTGAAGGAAACCGCCAGCGGCTCGAAGTTCTTGGACTTGCGAATAGCCTGCAACGCCACCAAGCGCTTTCCGGCATCCACCAAGTCGTCGGCGCCGGCCCGAAAAACGGCGCTCACTTCATCGTAGCCAAATCCTTCCCGCTCGCGGAAAACAAACTTGGCACGGTCGAGGATAAATTCGAGGATCTGGGTTTCCTGGTCCGGCGCCACACCGCGCTTGGGTTTGTGAGTCACGAGCGCCTTGGCAGCCGCGCCAATGGCCAGCGAAAGTGATACCGACAGTTTCTTCTCAAGAATGATTTTGACGATTCCGAGCGCCGCGCGGCGCAGCGCATAGGGATCGCTGGACCCCGTGGGCACCACCCCAACGGCAAAACAACCCACGATGGAATCGAGTTTGTCCGCGAGCGCGACAGCACAGCCGGTCACATTACGAGGGATGGGGTCTTCGAGTCCCACGGGACGGTAGTGATCGTATACGGCGTCTGCGATTTCATCGGGTTCGCCTTGTGCGCGCGCATAGAGGCCCCCCACAATCCCCTGAAGCTCGGGGAACTCGCGAACCATTTCCGTGGCCAGGTCACACTTGGCGAGTTCAGCGGCCCGGTCGGCTTCCGCGACATGAGCCTGCGTCATGCCTAGATTAAACCACTGCTCGGTAAACCAACATGCGATGGCGCGGATGCGCTCGACCTTGTCGCGATAACTGCCGAGACGCGATTCGTAGGTGACGCGCTCCAACTTCGGCAAATAGTCGGCGAGCCGACATTTCTGATCCGCTTGCCAAAAAAATTGCGCATCCGCAAACCGGGCGCGGAGGACCCGCTCGTGGCCCGCGCGGATCAGTCCCCGGGAGTCTTTGTCCACGTTGATGACCGCCAAGAAGTGCGGAGCCAGTTCCCCGCTTTTCTTTTCCACGGCGAAATACTTTTGGTGGTCGCGCATCACGGTGACTAGAATCTCGTCCGGTAGCCGCAGGAACGCCGGATCAAAATCGCCCTGGATCACGGTCGGGTATTCGTTCAAGTAGGCCACCAACTTCTGAAGGGAGGCGTCTTCGTGGATACGGTAGTTCCCCCGTTTGGCATGGGCTGCGAGTTCTTTAGCGATCTTCTCTTGGCGGCGCTCCGCACGGACGATGACGCCGTTTTCTGCGAGGCGTTTTTCGTAGTTTCGGAAGTTGCTTACAGCGACGGCGCTCGAACCAAGGAACCTATGGCCGCGAGTTGTCCGGCCAGCAACGATCCCGGCCACGGAAAGCTTCAGCGGTTTGCCATCAAGCACGGCAACGATCCAGCGGATGGGTCGAATGAATCGTGCGCCAGCAAGTCCTGTCCAGGTCATGGAGCGTGGCCAGGTCATGTCGTGCACGGCGCGCGGGAGGAGGGCGATCAGAATTTGCTCGGCCGTACGGCCGAGTTTGGTCTGTTTGACGGAGAGATACTCGCCCTTGGGAGTTTCGACCAAATAGAGGTCGCTGACATGGACGCGTTGTTTTTCGGCAAAGCTGAGGGCCGCGCGTGTCGGCGCGCCGACGGAATCGTAAGCCACGGCCTTTGGCGGACCGGTTACCTCGATCTCCACGTCTGCCTGTTTTGCTGGTAGTCCGCTCGCCGAAGCCACCAGCCTTCGTGGAGAGCTGAAGGTCTCTAGCGACCCGCCTTCTAAGAGGCTCTCTGCGGAGAGAAGCTTCAGGATGTTGCTCCGCAATTCCTCTTCGGCCTTGGGGAGCAGGCCTGCTGGAATTTCTTCGCATCCGACTTCAAAAAGAAGCTCGACGAGCTTTTCTTGCGGTGCTGTCTTCGGGATCGCCATCAGGCCCCCACCTCACGCGCGGAAGCCGTGCCAGCGATTTGCGATAGGTACCCTGCAGCAGTGCGACAAGCCAGGGTCCGTACCCGGGCCATTAATGCCGCTCGTTCCGTCGTTGAAATCACGCCGCGCGCATCCATCAGATTGAAAAGCTGCGAACACTTCAAGCAGTGGTCGTAGGCGGCGAGAAGCGGATACCTCGAGCGTTCTTTCCCTGCGACCCCCTGGAAGCCGTCCAGGAGTTCCTTGGCCTGCTTTTCATGTAACTCGAATTCCGCGCGAATCGCCGGCGGGTCGCTGCGATCAAAACTGTATTCCGAGAATTGCTGTTCTTCGATCAGCCGGATGTCGCCGTAAGTCTTGTCCGCAGACCAGCGCAGGTCGTAGACACTCTCCACGCCCTGAAGGAAAGCGCAAATCCGTTCTAGGCCATAAGTGAGCTCCACGGAGATGGGATCGAGGTCGCTGCCGCCGCTCTGCTGAAAATAAGTGAACTGGGTGATCTCCAGCCCATCCAGGAGAACTTGCCAGCCGATCCCCCAAGCACCGAGAGTCGGGGATTCCCAGTTGTCTTCCTCAAAACGGATGTCGTGCTCCTTGAGCTTAATGCCGATGGCCCCAAGGCTTTTGAGGTAGACGTCCTGCACCTCCACCGGAGACGGCTTCAGGATCACTTGAAACTGCGAGTGCTTGTACAAGCGATTGGGATTTTCGCCGTAGCGGCCGTCGGCGGGCCGACGACTGGGCTGCACGTATGCCAGGCGATAGGGGTGCGGCCCGAGCACGCGCAAGAATGTTTCCGGATGCATGGTGCCGGCGCCGACTTCCACATCGTAAGGCTGCTGAAGAACACAACCCTGCCGCACCCAAAAATGCGAGAGCTGCAAAATCAGATCTTGAAAATTGAGGCCCCTTAATTTTTTCTCAAGTTTTACTTTAGCTTTCAAGTGCTCTCCAAAAGTTCGCGCGTCATTAACCGCCGCTCCAAGTGGTGTTCGATCCAGGCCAGCGATGCTTCACGTAATTGTTTAGCTCCGGCTGGCATGGACTTCTCGTACTTTATCCTGTCCAGACGTTCGGCGGCGAAACGCTCGGCCAGGTTCCGCGCCGCCACCGGGAGCGGCTGCATTCCTGGACGGCGGCACTTCTCGCAAAACAGACCAGCCGCAAGCGCATGGTAAAAAGCTGGCTCTCGACCGAACGGCGCGTGGCAGGCCCCGCAGCGGTCGAAGCGCGGTAGCCACCCGCCCAGTCTTACCGTCCAGAACGCGAAGTAGCCGAGCGGTAAGTCCCAATCGCCAGTACGTTCCACTTCCCGGGCCGCCAGGAGAATGAGCCGGAACATGGGCTCAGAGACTTCGTGTTCCGGCAGAATCAATTCCGAAATCTCGCTGATCACTGCCAGTCCGGTACTAAGACCGTAGTCGCTTTGCGCTTTGTGAAAAGATTCCAGCAAATCGGCTTGCTGAATCCGCACCAGTTCGCGGGTTTCCTTTTCCACATACCAAATCTGTACGTGGGACAGGATCTCCAGCGTCGATCCATAACGGTTCTGGAGGCGACGAGCGCCAGAAGCTACGCCACGCACCCGGCCTGAGGAGCGCCCTAGAAAACTCACCAGGCGGTCCGCTTCGCCGAGGGGAAATGTCTTCAGAATGATCGCTTCCGTTTCCCGCGCAGGCATGAGCAGTCGGCGCGCCGACGCTGCGCCGGACCGCATCACCGCACTCCGTCCGAAGCGCGCGCACACGCAGAGCTAATGTAATTACCACACGAACATCCATCGCGCAATGTCCGCATGCAAGATTTCGCCAAAATCCGTCCCCCGTGCCGCCCGCAAATCAAAAATTACGTTCGAGAATTATGCCCGCTTGCGGCATTGGCCGGGTGATAAGGACCGTAGATTGAAGTGCTTGGGGCTCTAAATTTATTCTGTTAACTAGCTTCCCTTTGGCGCCAACATTATCGGACGCTAATCGAAGTCTCTGCAGCCCTTTCCATTTCCACCGCGTTTCGCTACTCTGCTGCGGGCCTTTTTAAATGTTCATCCCTCTCAAGGACCTCAATCCGTCGCGATCCTATCCGTTCGTCAATATCACGCTCATTCTCGGCAACATCGCCGTCTTCCTTTATCAACTTGGACAGGAAGCCACCCTTTCCCCGCGCGCTTATGAAGCCTTTATTCTTCCCTATTCCATGGTGCCGGCGCGCATCCCCGCCTTTTTGGCCGGTCACACCGGTTTTGAAGGCGCCTTTCTGCCTCTGGTCACCAGCATGTTTCTCCATTCCGGCTTCCTGCACCTCGCCGGAAACATGCTCTTCCTTTGGATCTTCGGTGACAATGTCGAGGATTTCTTCGGACACTTTACCTATCTCTTTTTTTACATGGCCTGCGGCATCGGCGCTGGCTTGCTTCACGTACTGTTCAATTTCCACTCCCGGATTCCTGCGCTCGGCGCCAGCGGAGCCATCTCCGGCGTGATGGGTGCTTACATCCTGCTCTACCCTCGTGCGCGAGTTCTTACGCTGGTTTTCATCTTCCCTTTGCCCGTGCCCGCGGTGATCTTTCTTGGCTTATGGTACGTCATGCAATTTCTCTCCGGGCTTAATACCCTTGGCGGCGGTGCTTCTGGAGGTGTCGCCGTTTGGGCTCACATTGGCGGGTTTCTTCTGGGGATGCTGCTAACGGCGCTGGCGCGCGAAAAATAGTAGAGCCCCGCGCCTGTAAAGTTAAAGTATTACGTTAGTTCGTAAGTCCAATGGCCAACGCGGCCTTTCGAACCTTTATCCTTGTTTGCCGAGGGCTTCCACGGATTTGTGCGCCAGCCAACTGCCGACCTCCACCGTCCCTTGGTGGCCTCCAAGGTCGGGCGTCACGTAGTTCTCCCGCAGAGCCGCTCGTACCGCAGTGCGTAGCGCCCGAGCCTCCGGTTTCCACCCGAGAAATTCCAACATCATCGCCGAACTGAGAACGGAACCCAGCGGGTTGGCAACGCCCTTCCCGGCGATGTGGGGTGCGGAACCATGCACGGGCTCGAAAAGTGAGGTCTTACCCGGATGAATGTTTCCGGACGGCGCCAGCCCCAAGCCTCCCGCGAGCTGCGCTCCGAGGTCGCTGATGATGTCTCCGAACAGATTGCAAGTAACGATCACGTCGAACTGCCCCGGATCGCGAACCAACTCCATTGCCAGCGTGTCGATATACAGGTGTCGGGAGTCGATGTCCGTGTACTCCTGGCGGACTTCCTTAAAAACCCTCTGCCAGAGGTCATGCGCAAACGTCAGGGCGTTTGATTTGTCGCTCATAGAAACGCGCTTCAGGCCGTTCTGGCGGGCGTACTCGAACGCATAGCGAATGATGCGCTCCACGCCTTTGCGCGAGTTCACGTCCTCCTGGACGGCGATCTCGTCGGCCGTGCCTTTCTTGAAAAACCCGCCAACACCCACATACAGCCCCTCAGTGTTCTCGCGAAACACCATCAAACGGATGTCCTTCTCGGTCCGGTCGCGTAACGGCGTGAGGCGGTCGTCGAGTAATTCGACCGGCCGGGCGTTGACGTAAAGGTCCAGTTTAAATCGCAGCCCCAGCAGAATATCGGCGGCATGCTGATTCGAGAGCACTCGGGGGTCGCCCAGCGCGCCGAACAGAATGGCGTCGAACTCTTCGCCAAGCATCTCGACAGCGCCCGGCGGTAGGGATACGCCCTCCCGCAGATATTTGTCCGCGCTCCAGTCAAACTCCACAAACTCCAGTGACCGCTTCGCCGGCGCAGACACCGCTTTGAGCGCCTTCACGGCCTGCGGCGTGACCTCCGTCCCAATGCCATCGCCAGGTATCACCGCGATTCGTGCCGCCCTGCCGCCACTGCGCATAGGAATGCCAGGCAAAGTCTTGCCCCCCTCTGACGTCTCGTCTTAATGAAGCCATCAAGCGAGACCAAAAGTCCGCGCGCTATTCTTCCATCAAAGAGCACTGCGCGCCACCACTACCCGAGGGTAAAGGTCAGAATTTGGGTTGATTTTTACTTCAGCTTAGCGAATTCGGCGCGGGCCGCTTTGAGGATCGGAATGTTGGCATCGGCGTCTTTCCAAAGCGCGAAAAATTCCTCGTACGAGGTCCGCGCGGCGCTCCGTGAACCAGACATAGCTTGCGCACGGCCCTGCCCCAAATGGGCCAGCGCACCCGACCAGCAGTTGCCCACCACTCCCCGGCTATCGATCAGCTTCTGAAATTCGGCGAACGCTTGCGGTCCCCGATTCGCGCCTAGATACGCTTCCGCGCGCAGGTACACTGGAATCAGGCACGAATAGCTCAAATTCCCTATGAGCTGCCCGTGCTCGTAAGGCTTTACAGCTTCCAGTAGTTCCAGAGCCTGGGTAGGCTTCTGTCCGATCATTGCGGCTTGTGCTCGAACCGTTGGCACCCAAGCCGATTGCACGATGGTATTGGACACGTTGGCCGCCGCCAGATCGTCCACCATGGTTTCTGCGCGCCGCACATCCCCGGCTCGTGCCAGAACCAGGATAGCGAGAGTCTGCGCGTCGCGGCTTTTGGGAGCGATCTCTAGAACCTTATCCGCGCCCTTGCGAGCTTCTTCGAGGTTTCCGTACATAGCTTCCCGCAACGCAGCAATTCCCTGCCAGATCGCCGCTGGTTCGTTGAGCTGCGAATTCTCGGCCACCTCCACGGCTTGGCGCGACAGTTCACGCGCCTTCTCGGCATGTCCCGCGTACGCCTCCGTGTCCGCCTCGAGAGCCAGGAGGTTATCTTCACCGCCCGGTTTGCCCACGGACCAAGCCATCTCCCGTTGCATGCCTGCCGCATCGCCGCGCAAGAACGCCAGCGCATACAGGTCCGCGTGCATCGAGGGATCATCGAGTTTGCGGGCAAAAGCCTGGCTCAGGATGTTCTCGGCTTCTTCCAAGCGTTGCAAAGCGATGTAGGCGGTAGCCACATTTTCATACCAGGCAGCGCTCCCCGGGTCGAGCCGCAGCGCCTGTTCGGCGAGCGTGGCTGCTTCGTCGTACTCCCCGATCAAGAAATATTCCGACGACAGATTGCCCTTGGCAATGTCGTCGCGCGGATAGAGCTTCACCCACTCCTTATAGCTCCCGATGGCTTTCTGAACGTCTCCGGTGGCCAGGTCGTAATACAACGTAGTGATGTGCAAACGGTCGCGCAGGGTCTGGCGATCCGCTAGTTCGAAAGCCTGCCGGATTTGCTCGGCGGCCATGGCGTTCTGATTCAGGTTGTAGTAAGCGACTGCCAGATTGGAATGCGCCAAGGCAAATCGGGAGTCCAACTCGACGGCTTTCTTAAGAGCTGGCACGCCATCCATGGCCCCTTTCTCGCGCACCAAGCGGCGCCCTTCGGTGAAAGCCGCGAGCGCCTCCAGCGACGGCGTGGTAGCTCGCTCCAGGGACAAATCCAATTTCTGCAATAAAGCCGGGTCTTCCCCGAACTTCGCGCGAAGTTTGCTGGCAGCCACCCCCAGCGCGTGCACGGCTTCGCGTTTATCAGCGGCGTCGCTCTGCGCACTGGCGACAGCGTCATCATTCGAGCACCGCGTAGCTTCCAGCCGCAACGAGTAACCGCTGCCGTCTTTAGCGACGTTTCCGTTCAAATACACGGTCGCCCCTAGCAGCGGACAAAGCTTGCGAGCAAGTTCCCCAGTAACGCGAGTGCCCACGGGGCGCCCCAATGACCGCAGCGCTTCTCCGACTTTTTCCGCCGAGACCAGGTTCAGAGAAGGCGACTGCGCTAAGGTGACGGCCAGCGCTTCCCGTAGCGCGCCGTCAAAAACGGAATCCCCGGTCGTGTTCGTGAAATCCCCGATCAGCACGGTGTCCGTCTCGGACAATTTCATCCCGCGCTGCGAATACCAGTAGAACCCGCCGGCTATCAGTGACAGTAGTAATCCTAATCCGGCAATGGCGACCTTGGCCCTCATGAAGGAGAGACCTCTTCTGCCAAAGTTAGCCCCCGCAGCTTGCGGGCACTCTACGAACTTGTTTCCGAGTAGGAATAGCGCCGGAATCTCACCGGCGGATCAGGGCTGACTTTGAACAATTGTAGGCATTGCCTGGAAAGGTCGTCAACGAGGGTCGAGAGAGTAGTTTACGGAGCGGCAATAGCTTTCACGACCGAGGCCCGGCCGGACTCGATCCAATAAACGCCGCTAAGCGCGAGCACGCCACCCAGCACCTGCCCCCAGGAGCCCTTTTCGCCCAGCCATAGAATTCCAAGTACGGTCGCGGCCACCGGCAGTAAATAAGTGAAAGCGCTCAATTGCGACGCTTCCAGATGCCGCAGCAACCAAAAGTAAAACAGGTAAGCCACCGCGGAGCTGAAAACCACCATGTAAAACAAAGCCGCCCAGCCCGTCCAGGCAATGGCGTGCCAGTGCGCCGCCGAGCCCAGCACCATCGCCCGATCGATGGCGACGGGCAGCACCATCAGCGCTCCCGCATAGTGGCTGAATGCCGTCATGGTCAATGGGTCGTAGCGCCCCGCAAGCCGTTTCCCCAGCACCACGTACATCGCGAAACCGATCGAACCGGTCATGGTGATAGCGTCGCCCAACACCGAAGGTGAGTGGGCGGAAATGCCGTGTTCTGAGGCCATGACCGCAATTCCGGCGAACGCCACCACCATGCCCAGCGCTTTTCGCCAGGTCGCTGCTTCCAACTTGAAGAGCACCGCAAAAACCAACGTATAGATCGGCCCCATCCCCACGATCACGGACGCATGACTCACGGAGGTATAGCGCAACCCGACGGTGAAACAGACTTGATTGATCGTTACGCCGAAAAATCCCATATACAAAAAGGTCCAGAGGTCGCGCAGAGTCAAGTTGCGCCTCCGGGCTTCGGCCGCCGCGGCAAAAGCAGGCCATCGCGAACAAAACAAATAAGAAGGGACCAGCACCACGCCGGCCAGCACCACGCGGAACGATGCCAGCGTGGCCGCGGGCAGCGAGCGCAAGCCGATTTTCGCCGCGATGAAGTTGACCGCCCAAATGAGGATGACGAACCCGATGGAGGTGCCAAGAACGATGCGGTTGGGTGCTCTCCCGCTGGACGGTGCGATTCTCACCGCTCAGGCCAAGCGTTCTTTTCGCACGGTCAGTTTGTCGATGCGTTCCATGCAAGGTAGGAATCCAATGCCGGCCCCGCTCGGCACGCGTATGGTGCCTTGCGGCGACACCGTCACTTCCGGAACGATGATGTCCTCCTCCCAATAACGCTTACTGGCGGTCACGTCGCCTGGGAGGCTGAAATTAGCAAGCGTCGAGAGGGCAATATTGTGCGCCCGGCCGATTCCGGATTCGAGCATCCCTCCGCACCACACCGGAATGCCATGCTGTTGGCAAAGATCGTGGATCCGCCGTGCCACCGTGTAGCCGCCCACGCGGCCAAGCTTAATGTTGATGATCTTCGCAGCGCCCAGCTCAATCGCCGCGCGCGCGTGCTCTTCGGTATGAATGCACTCGTCCAGGCAGATCGGCGTGTCCAGCTTTTTCTGCAGTTCGACGTGGCTGTAAATGTCGTCCCATCCTAGAGGCTGCTCAATCATCATCAAGTAGAAGCCTTCCAGTTGTTTTAGCAGCGGCCAGTCATCCAGGTTGTAGGCAGAGTTGGCATCGACCATCAGCTTGACGCGCGGAAAATCCTGCCGCAGGCGGCGCACCGGGTCAAGATCATATCCCGGCTTGATTTTGATCTTGATGCGCTGGTACCCGGCGGCAAGTTCTTTTTGCACCGCCGCCGCGAGTTCCTCCAGCGATTTTTTTATGCCAATCGAAACGCCGCAGGCAATCTCCTCGCGCACGCCCCCAATCAGCTTTCTAAGGGCCATCCCTTTTTGCTTAGCTTCAGCATCCCAGACCGCTGCCTCCAGCGCGGCTTTAGCCATGTTGTGTCCGCGCACTCGCCTGAGCAACTCCCACACTTCGCCGGCGGAGCCGAAATCTTTTCCTTTGACCATGGGCCAAAGAAAATCGCGCAATATGAGCCACGCCGTATCCGCCGTTTCCGGGCTGTAATAGGGAGACTCGCCTGCCACGCATTCCGCCCAGCCCATCACGCCGTCCACACTTGCCTCCACCAGCACTATGCGCCGCACTTCCGCGCGGTCCATGCTGGTTTCAAATGGCGTCACCAACTTCATCCGAATCTCCCGCAGCGTGATTTCGCGTATTTGCATGTTGTTCGGGTGATTTCCTAGAAGTCGCTCCAGGGACTGAGGAGATACGCCGGGTTGCCGGGTGTCGTGCGCAATGCGATTGCCGCGTAGCCTTTGCCAAACCACTTCGTAAACTCTTCGCGCACGCGGCCTTGCAGGGCGCTGACACGTGCGGAATCTTCGCTCTGCCAGCGCGCGAGGTCCGCGGGCAGCGCAATCATGGCCGGCGCCTCAACTGGATCTTTCACGAGATTTTCTATCGCCGCCACCACCCGCGCGGAGTCCAGGTGCCACTCGGCCAGCAGTCGGTCCGTCGCCAACCCGCGGTGCAGTGGACTTGTTGTAACGCCATACAAATTGGGCTGATATTCGCGGCAGATCGCTCCAAGCCGGTTCAAATTGAAGTGCGCGTTGCGAAGTTCCAGAGGATCAAAGGTCCATTGAATGAGCCGGATTCCGCGGCGCAGTGCTTCGTCGCGCTGAAAAAGCTTTAACAAGCGTCCAACGCCCCGATTCCGGTATTCGTTCTGCACTCCGGTCATATGCGAGTGCAGGTACGGCACGCGGTCGCGCAGTCCCGCGACCGCCAGCGTGTACCCCACCATTTGCTCGCCGTCAAACGCGCCGAGCACCTGTCCGCCGGTGTGCGCGGCGACCACAAACATCGTTACCGGTTCGACTTCCAGGTCGGCTTCCTTCCAAATCTCGCGTTGCAGGTCCACGCAACGCTGAAATTCCTCGAGACCAGCGCACTTCCGAACGGTGATCTCGCGGCTCATTGCTTCCTTGGCGCTCCGCTCATTTCCGTCAGTGGACGCTGCCGCTCCGCTTGTTTTGTGGCGTCCCAAAGCGCTTCCATCTCCTGGCGCGGCAGATCCTTGAACTGTTGTCCATTTTTTCGCGCGAGCCCCTCCATCTCCTTGAAGCGGCGCGAAAATTTTGCGTTGGCCTTTTTCAAGGCGATTTCCGGGTCGATGTTCAGGAATCGCGAAAGGTTCACGGCAGCGAAAAGCAAATCACCGATTTCTTCTTCCATTTTCACTTGATCCTGCCCACTTGCCGCTCTTTTTAACTCTGCGCTTTCTTCCGCTAGTTTCTCGAACACCCCGCCCACTTCTTCCCAGTCGAACCCGATTCGAGAAGCTTTGCGAGTGAGTTGAAATCCCTCCAGTGTCGCCGGCAAGGCGCGGGAGACGCCATCCAACAAGGAGGTTTCTTTCGGGGCCTCTTTATCTGCTTTTGAATCACCCTGGTTTGCGTTCGCGCGGCGCTCCTCCGCTTTAATTTGTTCCCAGTTTCTCAGTACTTCGGCAGAATCTTTCGCATAGCTCTTCCCAAAAACATGCGGATGCCGCCGGATCATCTTGTCATGGATTTCGCGGATCACCTCGGCCACCGTAAACCGGCCTTCTTCGCGCGCGATCTGCGAATGAAACACAATTTGCAAAAGTAAATCTCCCATCTCTTCCCGAAACTTGGCGTCGTTCCCGCTCTCCAGAGCTTCCAATACTTCGTAAGCTTCTTCGATAAGGTAGGTGCGCAGCGTCCGGTGCGTTTGTTCGCGGTCCCACGGGCACCCGCCGGGCGCGCGCAATCGCGCTTGGACGGCGACGAGCTTTTCGAACCATTGGCCGGGTGTCAACCGCCTCGCCTGGCGCTGCTTGCCATTCCGGCTCGGTTTTTTTCTTCTCTTCGTCCGCTTCAAGCGTGTGGGCATGCTTTTCTAACGATTCACATTTCGCATCAAGCGTTCCACTTTACGGTCGAACCGCGCGTTTGACAAGCCATCGCCGATTCCGACGATTCCGACCGACGGCGCCTGGCAGCGACGCATCCTGGCAACCCGTGATAAACTGAACGGGAGACCATTTACCGAGGAAAGTACTGTGTCCGAACATAAACAGGATGAAGCCTTTCGTGTAATCGACCGTCGCCCTTTTACCGCCGAAGGTGAACTTCGCAAGGAAGTTGTTGAGGAAGAAGAGCGGGAAGCCCAGCGCGAAGCCGCGAAGATTCCGTCTCCGCCTCCTGAAGCCGCTAAGACAGCAACTCCGCCGCCTCCGGCTGAGGCTCTTAAGCGTCTCCCCGCCTTCGAGAGCCTCGTCCGCATGCTGGGGAGCAACGCCGCCATGGTACTGGGCGCTTATGCTGACCCGCGCACTGGCCAGCCCATGATCGATCCCGAAGCCGCCCGGGAACTGATCGACATGCTTGACGCCTTGCACGAGAAGACCAAAGGCAATCTCGCGCCCGAAGAAGACAACTTGCTCCTGGATCTATTGGGCAAATTGAAGATGACCTATCTGGAGATCAATCAGGCGGTTGCTGCGGAAGCCGCCAAAGCCGCTAAAGCCCAGGCCAAGGGTCGCTCTTAAGGCCTAGCAAGGTTCCGCGTCAAGATTGATTCCAAAATTTTTATCATGTCTCGCGTTCCTCTAAGAGTCACCGTTCTCGGTTCCGGCACCTCCATGGGTGTCCCCACGCTCGGATGCCCATGCCCCGTGTGCAAATCAAACAATCCTCGCGACCAACGTCTACGCCCCTCCTTGCTGCTCTCCCGCGGCGGCCACAACGTCGTGATTGATACCACACCGGATTTCCGCCAGCAGGCGCTCCGCGTGGGTCTCGACCGCCTTGACGCCATCCTGCTTACGCACGGACACGCCGACCACATCCTCGGCTTCGACGACATCCGGCCCTTCAATATCCGCCAGCGCTCCGCGCTCCCCGTTTACAGCAATGAAGACACGTTTCGCATCATTCGTCGCGTCTTTGCCTACGTTTTTGATGACAAGCCCACGCTCAGCACCGTACCCAGCGTTAAGCTGAACCACATCCAGCGCCCGCTCGAACTTCTCGGCATCCCGTTTGTTCCCATACCGCTACTGCATGGGGAAATGGAAGTTCTAGGCTTTCGTTTTGGGCGCGCCGCCTATCTCACCGATTTCAGCAAGATACCGGACTCTTCAATGGCGCTTCTAGAAGGTTTGGACGAACTCGTCCTGGACGCCCTTCGCGATATTCCACATCCCATGCACCAAACGGTCGAACAAGCCCTGGCCATCATTCAACAACTCCAACCACGCCGCGCGTGGTTCACCCACATTGCCCACGACCTGCCCCACGCAGCAACAAACCAGCGCCTGATAACCATGGGCTTTCCCTATGTCCAACTGGCCTACGATGGCCTCGAATTTGAAGTCCAGGTCGACACCGCTGACGAAGTCCCGCCGGACCAGGAAAAATCAGTCGATTCGCAAATCGCGCCTAGAGAATCGAGGTCTACAAGGTTGTCGGCCTTTTGCTCTTCCCAAGCTTGGGCGTCCCGCTACGCAACATTTGGCCACACCAGCGTCCTGGCCATCGGCAACTTCGATGGCATCCATTTGGGCCATCAAGCGATTCTTCGCGCCACCGTCGATCGCGCGCAAGCCTCGAACGCGGTCTCCACCGCTCTTACCTTTGATCCCTCGCCCCGCAAAGTGCTGCGACCGGAAACCGCGCCGCCGCGGCTAGCCACCAATGCCCAGCGCATGGAGTGGTTCGACGCTCTCGGGCTCGAAGCCGTTGTGGTCCTTCCGTTCACGCGCGATCTCGCGCGCCTCGCTCCCGAAGAATTCGTCGAGCAAGTGCTTCTTCACGATCTGCTCGTAAAAGCTGTGCTGGTCGGCGAGAACTTTCGCTTCGGGCACCAGCAGGCAGGCAACGTCAAACTGCTTTCCGAGTTGGGCGCAAAACACCGATTCGACGTCGTGATTGTGCCGCCTGTCGTTTATCGAGGAGAGGTAGTCTCTAGCACCATCATTCGCCGGGAAGTCGCCTCCGGCGACGTCTCTCACGCCGCGCGTCTTCTGGGCCGGCCCTTCGCACTTACCGGAGAAGTCGTTACCGGCACGGGAACCGGGAGGCGCTTCACCTTCCCCACCCTGAATCTCTCCGCTGACCAGGAATTGCTTCCCGCTCGGGGCGTCTACATCACACGCACCTGCCTCGACGGGGAAACGCGCAGCCACCGCTCCGTCACCAACATCGGCATGCGTCCGACGTTCAACGGCTTGGCGCTCAGCGTCGAAACGCACTTGCTCGGCAGTCAGCTATCGATAACACCACAGCGCTTGGAAGTCCGGTTTTGGAAGCGTCTTCGCGAAGAACAAAAATTCAGCGGCTCCGAACAGTTGCGCGCGCAAATCGCCTCCGATATCGCTCGCGCCAATAAGTTCTTCTCGCGCCTCCGCCATTTCCGCTCTATCCGCCAGCCCGCTTGAGGATTATTTTCACTTTACTTTTGGCAGGCACTCTTGGCAGTAGCCGCCGACTTCCGTGCGCGACACGGTCACCCTCATGTGGAAGTCTCGCGCAATTTGTTCCTTCAATTGCTCGTACAAGCGGCTCTCGAATTCGCGGACCTTTCCGCAGCGCAAGCACGCTACATGAATGTGATCCCGCGGCCCGTGCGTCTCGTAGTAATGCCGGTCGCCGCGCAGGTGCAGCAAGTCCAGTTCGTCAATCAAGCCTTGTTTTTTGAGGAGGTCAATCGTGCGGTACACGGTAACCAGGTGAACGCCCGGGTCGATTTTCTGCGCGCGTTCGAGGATCTGGTCCACGTCCAGGTGCTGTTCCGCGGCGTCCATCACCTGCAGGATCACCCGCCGTTGCCGCGTCATGCGGATGCCGCGCGCCGCCGTTGCCAGTTGTAGCTTTCCGGTTGTTTCCGCTGTGTTGAGGCGCTCACCGGTAGAAACCCGGTGCGATGGCGACGCAGCCATGTCTTCCCCTCCGCATGTCCAGCGCAGGTCTAAGTATGGATCGGAAGAAACCGCGCCACGTCATTGTACATAACGTATCCGAAGAGCACCAAGATTAACACCAGCCCCACTTGAACGAAGCGCTCCTTGAAGGCCAAGCTGAAATCGCGCCGCCGCACACTTTCCAATGCCAGCAGCAGGATGTTCCCGCCATCCAGTATGGGAATTGGGAAAAGATTCAAGATGCCCAGGTTCAGGCTGATAATCGCCATCAAGTTGATTACCGCAAACGAGCCTTCTTGCACCGCTTGCCCCGCTTGGTCGATGATCCCCACTGGCCCCAGTAACAGTTTTACGGACTGTTTACCCGAGAAAAGCCTCCCCACCACGCCTAACAATTGCTTCAATCCATACCATGTCGAGACGGAAGCATTTTCCACGGCCGTGTTAAATGTCATTTTCTTATAAGACCAGCGTTCTTCCGGTCCCACGCCAAGCCGGAAATTCGCTTTGCCATCCTCGCCCACGATTGACTGCGGCTCCAGTTTCAGCGTCACCAGTTGTCCATCGCGCTTCACTACGGTAAGCAACGACTTGCCGCCGGAACCGAGGATCATGTCCTTGAATTCCATCCAACTCGTTATCTTTGTACCGTTCACGGAAACGATTAAGTCTCCGCGCTTCATCCCGGCGCGCTGCGCTGCCATCCCACGAAGGGGTTGGCTGACGATAGGCGCCACCATCGGATAGTGTCCCGGAGCGTCCGCTTGCACAAGATCGTTTCCGCTTGTGGGGACCTCCCGTGTTACTCCCTCGTGCTCCACACTCACTCGATAACTGCTTTCGGGCCGCAATTCGTTGAACGCCTCATCCACTTTTTCCCAAGTCGACGTCGCGACTCCATTGACGGACACAATTCGATCGCCCGGCACCACTCCCGCTTTTGCCAACGGGTCATTGGCTTTCAGCGAAGCGATCGCCGGCGGCTCGTCCAGATACGCCGGGTAAGGGAGACCCTTGATCCAAAAGAAGCCCCCGAGCAGCAGCACCGGCATGATCAAGTTCACCGCCGGGCCCGCGGCGGAGATCAGGACTCTTTGCCACCTCGGCTTGCTCATCAGTTCATCGGGTGCACCTGTCGGGGCCACTTCGCTAGAGTCGATCTCCGAGAGATCCTGTCCGGCCATGCGCACGTACCCGCCAAAGGGAAGCGCACTCAGGCGGTAATCCGTCGCTCCGCGCTTCCAGCCAAAAAGCCGCGGCCCGAATCCGATCGAAAATACATCCACGCGCACGCCGAAGAGCCGCGCCACAATAAAATGTCCCCACTCGTGGACGAGAATCATCACGCCCAGCACCAGCACGATTCCGAGAATCGTATTCATAATCTCTGCTTTCTCCGTCTTTTTTATTTGCTACGCCGCCGTGGCCGCTACTCCCAGCCGCTCCACTTCTTCCCTGGCCATTCGACGCGCCGCGCCATCGGCCGTAAGCACATCTTCTATCTTCTCAAACTTTACACGCGGTGTCCGCCCCAGTACGCGCTCAATCACTTCGGCTATCCCCAAAAATGGAAGCCGCCGCTCCAGAAACGCCGCCACCGCCACCTCATCGGCGGCATTCAGCGCGCACGGGAAGGCCCCGCCTTTTTTCATTGCTTCCCGCGCCAATCCGAGACACGGGAACCGCCTCGTCGAAGCCTTCAGAAAATCCAGTCGCTTGAGTTTCGACCAGTCGAGGGCTATCTGCTTAGATGCCACTCTCTCTGGATAGGTTAACGCATATTGAATCGGCATACGCATATCCGTTGGTCCCAGTTGCGCCAAAACGGAACCGTCCACAAATTCCACCATCGAATGAATCGTCGACTGCGGATGCACCACCACATCAATCTGCTCCGGCTTCATGCCAAACAGCCACCGCGCTTCAATAATCTCGAACCCCTTGTTCATCATCGTCGCCGAATCAATCGTGATGCGATTTCCCATCCGCCAGTTCGGATGCGCCAGCGCTTGCTCAGTCGTCACATTCGCCAGCGCCGCCAGCGGCGTCTTTCGAAACGGTCCGCCCGACGCCGTCAGCACCAGCCGCCGCACTTCTCCGTGCGTTCCGCCGCGCAAGCACTGATGCACTGCATTGTGCTCGCTGTCCACAGGCAAAAGTTCGCGCCCGGCTTTCTTAGCCGCGGCCATCACCAACTCGCCCGCCGCGACCAGCACTTCCTTATTCGAAAGCGCCACCGTCTTTCCCAGCTTCACCGCCTCGTAAGTTGCTTCCAGCCCAACGACTCCCACCGCCGCCGACACCACGATCTCCGCCCGCGCGTGCGTCCCCACCGCCAGCATTCCTTCAGCGCCGTAGTGAATCTCCGGCAGCGGCGTGACAACTTTCTCCCCTAACATCCGTGCTAGCACGTCCGCCCGCCCGGCATCCCCAACGGAAACCACCTCCGGCCGGTGCCGTTCAATCTGTCCCATCAACTCCTCAAGGTTCCCGCCCGCCGCCAGCGCCACGATGCCAAACCGCCCAGGCAAAGCCTCCACCACCGAAAGGCACTGCCGCCCAATCGATCCCGTCGAACCCAATATGGCGATCTGTTTCACGAAGTCCTTATTTGGGAGTGCCGGAGCTGGTTCCCGCTTTTCCGTCCTCCAGGGCCTTGTCCCGAAAATACCTGAAATTATTTTGCGCGCCCGTTTCCGCTCCGCGTCCTTCGCGCGCCGTCTATGCGAACTCTGGTAAGTATCTTCCTGTCGCTTCAAACAACGCTACAGCTATCCACAATAGTTTGCAGGAAAGGACACTAGGCCCACCACAAGGAGACCCTCTACCTACGACCGCGGAGAGTAAACCAAAATCCAATAATACCAGACAACTGGAATCGCCAGGATAAGCGCGTCAATCCGGTCCAGCACCCCGCCATGCCCCGGCAAAATACTCCCCGAATCTTTAATCCCCGCACTCCTTTTATAAGCCGACTCCAGCAGATCCCCCACCTGCCCGGCCACGTTCCCCACCGCCGCCATCCCCAGCAAATACCCCACCGGGACGGTCATGAACCGCGCAAAAACAAGCGCCACCATCAGCGATCCAAGAAAACTCGCGACCGTCCCCTCCCAAGTCTTCTTGGGACTCAAATGCGGCGCCAAGGCATGCTTGCCAATGGACCGACCCGCGAAATATGCCGCCGAATCTCCCACCCAGGTAATCACCAGCGCAAAAAGCAGCAAAACAGGCCCCCCGCTTCCGGTCCCATGAAGCCTCACCGCAAACGACAAGGGAAACGCCACCAAAATGAGTCCGCTCGAGCTCATCCCCGCTGCGGGAAGCGTTTCCACCAGTGGCCGCTTCGTGAACAGCGCGATCGCCGCAATTCCAAGAACGAAAAGAAAAAACACAGTTTCCAGTCCGGGAGCTGCATGAGCGAACCACCACACCCTTTCATAAGCGATCAAGCCCCCTTGGAGCTTATACGCCGCCTGCTCGCCCATGAGCCATTGCAAAAAAATCAGCAACAGGGCACAGCTCGCTGTCCAAAACCGGTAAGCCCGATGCCCGATCGCCTCGCCCAGCGCGAAATACTCAAACAGCGCCAGCAGCGTCACCAGAGCCACAACCAGCGCCAGCACTGCCGTCGACCCCCATAACACAATCCCCACGGCAAACGGAATCAACACCCCAGCCGTCGCCACCCGCTTCCAAGTCATAGAAAAGGCTTCCCCCAGGAAGCCGCGTAGGACCCGCCTTCTGTTTACCCCGACTCTTGTCGAGGGGGGCGAGCCACTCTTGGTCACTTCATCTCAGCACACCGAGCCAAATAAAATCACGCTAGCGAAGCGACGGTCTGACTCATTTCTCCCCAGCGACTTCCTTCCACTCCCGCTCCCCCCGCTCCAGCACGGCCGCCAAATCCTCCGGCAACAAAAACCGCTCCTGAATCAATTGAATGGCCGCCTCGGTAAACTTCCCCATATATTCTTCGCGCGAACGGTACCTTTCGCCAACTGACAGCCGCGGATCTCCCGATTTCTCCCGCTCCGCCGCTGTTCTCGCAAGTGGAATAAACGAACCAAGAAAGCTCACCCGCAAATCCTCAGCCGCGATGCTGGCATCTCGCAAATTCCACCCCGTGTAGGTCGCCAGCGGCACTTGCAATTCCGGCAGCCGCACTCCTCCCAAATCGTTCCCATCGCTATCTGCCTGCGGAACCAAAACGACAAATGGCTTCCCCACTTTCGGCGGCTCGTAGGAAAGGATCCCCGATTTCCACTGTGGGCCGAAATCGAGATGGTAAGCCAGCGATACTTCATGCGGCGTATTCACGCCCGGAATTTTCGGGAAAGTCCATTTGCTCAGCGGAACGAGTGTCCCGTCCGCAATTTTCGGATATCCGCTCGTCGGCGGTGCCGTTCCCTCTTTCACCCACTGATCCATATCCGTAAGCAGCGCCCGCCAAAACCATTCGACCGGATTCGGATTGGGTCTCTGTTGTGTGGCGGAATCCGAGCCCGCGGCCGCCTTCTGTGGCGGAAACGCCACGGAAAAATGCTGCAATCCAGCCAGCAAATAAATGCGAGCATTTTCGCCCGGCGCAGCGTCTTTCCATCCATCAGCCGACGTGTGAATCAGCGAAGCCGCACGTCCCCAGTATTCGTACGAAGTATTCGTGAAGAAAATCTTCGGCGCCGTATGCGACTTGCCCGCCGCATCCAAAAGACCGGCCGTTTCGCCCGTCTCCGGGTCGCTTTCCGGAAGATCCGTGTAAGGAAACAAGTCCGTCGGAAAAAAAATGCTCGACAGCGGCTGCGCGTCCCGCGAAGGCTGCGCAAAACGATGATTGAAGCTGCCTCGCCCCGCCCCGGCCACATGCGCGATCACGCCATCCAGCACCTGCCGGCCTTGCTCGTCGGTGTTGAAATCCTGGTAAAGAAAATGGCGAAGGAATCGCCCGCTCTGCGAAATCCCCACTGCATACACGCGTCGCACCGGCGCCGTGGCCTGCGGCTCATATTTAAGGTGCGACAGAAAATCCCGGACCGCCGCCAGCCCTACCCCCGCGACCGCCGGGTCTTTCGCTTCGTACACCACCTCATAAATCTTCCCCGGCAGAAAACCGCCGTCCAAGTGAATGAAATGAGCATCGCCGACCAGCTTCCCATCCACGGAATGCGCAAAGCTCCACTGGCGGCGCGGGAGGACCTGCCGTTCTCCGGTAGGCGCGTCGCGTACGGTAAGCACGTTCTTGGCGTTGCCGGGATCATCGACCGGATAACTCTTCCCCCCGCCAGGCCCCAGCATGATATGTCCCAGCGGCATGTCCTCTCTTTTTTGCGCCAGCGTGAAATCCGACCGCACCAGCCCGCGAATTTCCTTTCCTCCCGCTTCCTGCGCAACCGGAGCGGTCAAGCGAACCTTCTCTCCTTCCTCCGCGAGGTCAAATTGCCATCCCAGCCAAGCAATCGTATAGCCTTCGCGCAGCAGAAATCCGTCGCCGACTTCCCCGTTTGGATCGGAGGAATTTCCGCCGTCCATCAGCCGCAGAATCCCTCTTCCCCCGCGGTTGGAAACTTCAAACAGCACCGCGCCATTTCCCTTGGCCATGTCCTTGGGCTTAAGTAGGTAAAGGTCCGAAGAAAACTCCACTTCGCCTTGCGCATTCCGGGGCGCCTTATCCAAATCCACGATCTGCCGGTTATGAATGTTCCCCGGATCGACCGCAAAGTACACCCGCCCGACAATCCGCTGGTAAGCCCCCGCCAGCCCGAACGGCCGCCCACCCTGCACGTCCGCGCGCGAAAGAATCTCCACGCGGGTAACATGCGCGTCCGCCGCCGAAAGGAACACCGCAAACAAAGCAATGAGCGCAAGCACCGAGCCCAATCGCCCGCGAAAGGGATGCATCAGCCGCCTCCAGAAGCGCCACAGCTTACAACAAATTAACCAATGCTATCTAAGCCATTCCCTTCCTTTACGAGGAAACATTTCTTATCGAGGTTAGAAACGGGGCAATCGAAAGAGCTTTGGCGGAAATCCAAGATCGCATCACCGCTCCAGAATTTCTTTGTAGGCGTTGATCGCGACTTTTTTAGGCTGCCGATCCACGGTGAAGTTGTAAATCTTGGTCGAATTTCCCGCAATCACCGCTTGCGTGAGCCGCACCATGCCGTTTCCAAAATCGGCGAAGATCGGTACATACATCGCAAAATTCTCGTCCACCTCGCTCTGCGTGATTTCCGCGTGAACTTTGAATTTCCCGCCCTCCACCGGCTGCACCTCATATTTGAAGCGGTAACGTGGCACTTCGGTGCCCCACACCCATTCGCGGAAAAACCAATCCAGCTTCCCATTGAGCTGAAGGTCCATCTTCGGGGTCATATGTTTTTCAGCGATGACTTTAAAGGATTCGGTGGAAGCGGGTGTGTCCCGGTGGCTCTCCATGAAATCATGCATCATGTCGATAAAAGCTTGATCGGGATCGCCCGCCGAGCCCATGTCCGCCCGCATCAGCGACTTCAGCATCCCCAGGACGTACGCCCCCTTGGCGTACGTCACTCCCTGATACGCTTGCCCGGTGCGCGGCGAAATCAGCCGGATTCCCATCCACAATGGCCCCGCCTCATTTGGCGAGACGCCATAATTATTCTTTTCCAGGATTCTCGAGCGCTGCCGGTCCCAGAATTCGATGTAGTCCTTTTGCCACTTGGGTCCCACCGCTTGCTGCAGAAACAATCCGGCGGCAAACTCCGCAAATCCTTCCGAGAGCCACTGGTCGTGATACGAAGCCCAGCCCACTCCGTGCCCAAACCACTGGTGCGCCACTTCATGCGGCGTGACTTCCTCTACGAACCCGGTGAATTTGGTGTCTATGTGCCCGAACATCATCCATCGCTGGGTCGCGTCGATGTAAGCGGAAATCGGCAAATACACCAGGTTGGGCCAGGATTGGCCGAAGTTGAAATTCGGTTGTTCCGTAATGTACACGTTTTCATAAGGACCTTTGCCGAAATAATGCGTGCACAGCTGCATCTGCGCGCGGGCCTGAGCGAGCGCGTACTTGGTCATCGAGGCAGGGGCCATGCTGCTGAGGGCTTGGCTGGCTATCGGGTTGGAGGCCCTAGAGCCGGACGCGTTGCCTCCAAAGCCCCGCAAACTGTCAGGCAATTCCGTCAAATAATATCCCGCGATTTCGTATTGCGTGATCGTGTCCGGATAGTCCATTTTCTTGTACTGCCCGTAATTGAAGCCGGCAACCGCGATCGGCACTGGCGTTACCCAGTGGGTCACCGCAAAACCTTCTTCCGTGTGTTGCCCTTCCAGCTTTCCGACACTGATCAACACATTTGACGGTGGCACCTTAAAGGTCAGATCGTAGATGGTCTTTTCTCCGAACCCGTTCAAGTTCGGATACCACGATTCTCGCGCACCCACGTAGTAACTTCCGCTGCCCGCGTTGGTCACAACTTTATCGCCGCTATATTCCACGGTGATGGCTTGTGTTTGTCCCAGCGATGGAGCTTCCTCGAGAATGGCGTAGAAGGAGCCGTCTTCCTTTCTGTTTTCCTGAATGAAGTGCAGGTCCTCGCCCTTTTCTCCGCTTACGCGCGTGACGCGCAGCGTGGGAAGCAGCCCGAATTTCATCACCCGTTCTCCGGCAACCAGTGGCGCAAACATAATCGTCGCCCGGCTGAACAGGTGATCGTTCTTTCCGATGACCGTCTCAATGTTGTACCGCCGGGTGGCAAACAGCCGCCGCTCCTGTTGTGAACTCGCGGTATGCGCTTGAAGCTCGGATTTCAAGTGCTGGAAATACCAAATCCCGTCGTCCATTCCACCGCCGCTACAATTGACGAGTGCCACTTCCTCCGGCGAATCGATCTGCGGAATCGCGCCCACTCGCTCGCGCACGAAGAAGCGCAGGTCTTTGTGCTGGCTGCCATGCAGGTACGCGTTGAAAAACGGCGGGTGCTTCGGATTGTAAATGGCCGCGAGGACGTCCGCGTCCACGTTGTCGATGGTCTCGTTCTCCAGCAATGCTTGCGTCAAGCCCTCCGGCACCTCATGGCGGTGGCGAACTCTATCCTTCCAATGTTGAAACGCGGTGCCGGCTTCAGCCGGGGTATCCGCTCTGGTTCCCAGCGTCCCGGCGAACTGTGGAAACTGGTTCGGCGAGAAACGAAACACTACTTCCGTGAAGTCTTCCTCGGCCGTAGCGCTGCCCGCCCGCCGCAGCATCTCGTTGGTGTCGAGGGGCGTGAGAGGTTTAAGCGTGAAATGCCCTTGGCCCACGAAAACAGCGCCGGTTTCAAATTTGTTGACCAGCGCCAGGAAAGTAATCGTTCCGGTTTTTAATTCGAACGTTCCGACGTCCAGCTTCAGGGTGAAGTTTTCGCAACGGTACGTGTCGCCCAATCCGCCGTTGCGAAGCTGGCGGTAAACAGTGTCGGAATTGGCGAACGCCAGGCTCTTCTCGTTCACGGTAACGCTGGATTGCTGCGCGGTGATGGTCAGCTCGAGCAACAGTTCTCGGGTGCCCTGAAGGTCGACCGGGGTCACCAGCTCGTTGAAACCCTCTTTATCGACGCGAACCGAGTATCTTCCAGCGTTTAGATGGGGAGCCATGAACTTGCCGGAGTCGTCGGAGGTGAGCAGCAGCGGTTGGGGCAGACTATCGCCGGTGATCTCAATACGCGCCCCAATGACCACTCCGCCAGAAGGGTCTCTGACGGTGCCAGAAATCGTGTCTGCGTGCACGGCAGGCGCAAAAACCATGCAAAGTAGGCCCACGATGGCTGGAAAGAGAAAATGAGCGGAGCCCGTTTCCCGCGCGGCTTCCACGACCCGCAAGCCGTGCCCAGCTGAGAACACCGCCAAACGGAATAGTTGTCTATCCAAGTCAGCTTTCTGGATTCCGGAGGAAACTCTGGCGTACAACGCCACACCGGGCGGCTCGTTTGCCGGCGCGGCGTGGATCATCACCCTGCCCGTGGCCACTCGCTCGGCCGGCACCGGCCGCTTGTCGGCCTTCCACAGGCGCCACAGCGTTTTGTAGGAGAGCCCCTGCTGGCGAGCCCAGGTAGTCAATTTCATGTACCTATACTACCCTGCCGCTACGAGTCTAAATGGCCATATTCGCGGCAGGAGCCGCTGCCCGCTAGCGTAGTCTGTTTCTATCTTTTCTGTCTAAGAACTTAAAACCGACAACTGACGACCTGCCAGAAGGTAGGCAAGTCGAAGTAGGACCCGGATATATTTCGCAGTCAGCAGGAGCTAATTCCCCGCCGCGCGCGCCGGCTTCTCATCCGAAGGCGCTCCTTCTCGAATACCGCCATAACGCCGTTCGCGCTTCTGATATTCAAGCAAGGCTTCCAGCAGCCGCGCTCGTGCAAAGTCCGGCCAAAGCGTCTCGGTCACAAAGATCTCCGCATACGCAATCTGCCACAGCAGAAAATTGCTCACCCGCATCTCCCCGCTGGTACGAATCAGTAGATCGGGGTCGGGCAGGCCACCGGTGTACAAATGCCGCGAAAGCTGCTCCTCGGTAACTTTGTGTGGGGCTCCATGCCCGTTGCGCTCCGCAAGAATCGCATTCATGGCATCCACAATCTCCGCGCGCCCGCCATAATTCAGGGCTACGCACAGCACCATGCCCTGGTTCCCCGCGGTCTTCTCCATGGCCTCCCGTACGTCGTCCTGCACGCCTGCGGGAAGTTCATCGATTCGCCCGAGGAACCTCATGCGGATGTTATTTTTCTGCAGGCGTGGCATCTCTTTGCGCAAATACTCGCGCAAGAGCGCCATCAGGAAGTCGATCTCCGTCTTCGGCCGCCGCCAGTTTTCCACCGAAAACGCATAAAGGGTCAGCGCTTCAATTTTCAAGCGCGCGCACGTCTCAATCGTAATCCGCGCTGATTGCGTCCCGGAGCGGTGCCCCGCAATCCGCGGAAGGTGCCTCTTTTGCGCCCACCGACCGTTGCCGTCCATGATCACCGCTACGTGCCTCGGCAGCCGCGCCAAATCCAGCTTTTCGAGCAGATTCGCCTCTTCCGGCGTGACCGGCCCGAGCGAACTGGTCGTGGCGACTTGCAGCGTCTTGGGGCTGTGGCTATGGGACACGGTATGTAGGGCCTTGTTAAGAAACCCCTTTACGTCGCAAAGTTAACATACGCTTCGGGGGTAGCGCAACGTCGGGTGCCAAGTGTTACATCAGCCTGCGGTTGGCGGACCGCTCTGGAAAATCGACGTATAAGCGAGGATCAGCGTCAGCACGATCATGGCGACGGCAGTCACCCACGCTACGATGTTGAAAGTCATCGTGTTCACATATTCGCCCATCAACTCGCGCCGGTTCACCAGCAACAAAATGAAAATCACCACCACCGGGAGCCAGATCCCATTGCCTACCTGCGAGAAAATCAGAATCTTCCAAAGCGGCGCATGCGGCAGCAGCACGACACCGGCTCCCACCACGATCAAAATGGTGTAGAGCCAATAGAAGATCGGTGCTTCTTTGAATTTATGGTCCAGCCCCGCCTCAAAGCCCAGTCCTTCGCAAATTACGTGTGCCGTCGAAAGCGGCAAAATGGAAGCGGCAAACAGCGAAGCGTTGAGCAAACCAAACGCGAACAAAATTCCTGCTCCTTTGCCTGCCAGTGGAATCAGCGCCGCCGCCGCTTGCGCCGCGTCGGTAATGTCCCGGTGGCCGGAGACGTAAAGGGTCGCCGCCGTGCAAACGATGATGAAGAACACGATCACCATGCAGCTGATGCTGCCAATCAGCACGTCCGCCCGCGCCTGCCGATACTGACGCGGCCCCACTTTCTTCTCCACGAATCCTGCTTGTAAATAAAAAAACTGCCACGGGGCAATCGTCGTTCCTACCAGCCCCGTCAGCATCAGCAGGTAGCCCGACTCGAACTTCAGATTCGGAATCACCGTCTGCTTCGCGGCGAACAGCCAATCCGGCTTTGCCAAGAATGCGGAGAACACGTAAGACAAATACAGTACGCAGGCGAAGAGAAAAATCACCTCCACCTGGCGGTACGTTCCGCGAATCACCAGCACCCAAACCAGCATCGCCGCGAGCGGCACCGCGATGTACTTGCTCACGCCAAAAATCTGCATGGAGGCCGCGACACCCGCAAACTCGGCCACCACGTTGGCCAGGTCTACAAAGAAGCCCGTGATCATCACAAAAAACGTCGAGCGAAAACCGAACTCTTCCCGTATAAGGTCGGAGAGCCCTTTTCCGGTCACCACTCCCATCCGCGCGCACATCTCTTCGGTGACGTACAGCGCAATGGTCATCGGAATCAGCGACCAAAGCAGCGCGTAGCCATACTGCGCTCCCGCTTGCGTGTAAACCGAAATTCCCCCGGCGTCATTGTCCACGTTGGAAGTGATCAGCCCCGGTCCGATCACCGCCAGCAGCAGCGTCAGCCGGCGCCGCAGTCCACGGATCTTTCTTAGAAAATCCGTATCCCCCGCCCGGACGCGGTCAAATCTTTCGGAAATGGCGCTCCAATTCATCCGCTTGCTCGACTTCCCTTCTTAATCCTTCACCAGCTTGGACACTACGTCGTCCACCGTGATGGCGCCAATCGGCCGGTTCTCCTTATCTATCACCGTCAACATCCGCAAGTTGTACTTGTCGAAGAGTTCGAAGACTTCCTTATCGTCCGCGTTTGCGGGCACGCTGAGCAGCGGTTCCATTTTCAACTCCGCCATGCGTTGGTCTTCTGCCGCTAGCAGCAGCCGGGCCACCGGGACGGTGCCTGAAAATTGCACCGAACCGTCCAGCAGAACGATGGTGTCGAGTTGGTCAAAATTCAAGTCCTGTCCGCGCATCCACTCCAGCACTTCCTTCCGCGTGGATGCTTCCCCCACAAATGCGAATTCCGTGTTCATCATGCCCCCGGCCGTCTTGGGATCGAATTCCAGCAATTCCCGCACTTCGTCGGCTTCTTGGCCGGGCATTTCGCCCAGAAGTTCCTCGGAGGTTTCCTTGGACAAATCAGCCAGCAGGTCGGCCGCCGCGTCGGGCGCCATTTCTTCCAAAATGTCGGCGGCCTTTTCGGGATCAAGTTTTTCGACAATTTGCGTGGTAAGCCGTTCGTCCAGTTCCGCCAAGACCGCCGCCGCTGTCTCTTCGTCCAGGGACGCGATGATACCCTGGCGCTCCGCCGCGGAAAGATCTTCCATAATTTCCGCAATGTCGGCCGGGTGCAGATCCTCAAGCTTTTCGTGCGTGATGCGCAGCTTCACCCGCCGCATGGGGTCCGGTTCCACCAGGTTCACAAACTCCCAGCGAATCGCGCTTTGCGGCAGTTTGCTCTGGAGCTTTCGCACCACGGCGGACGGCACAACCCCTTGCAGCAGCCTTCGCACCGCCCCGGGAAGTCCCACATCGACCTGCGCCAAACGTAACTCGACGTTGCCATTTGTTCGGAACGGTGTCAGATCCACGTCATTGACGCGCACCACCTTCCGGCCGCGCGTATCGATGATCTGTTGGTCTAGCAAATCCTTTTGCACGGCCAGCCACGACTCGTTGGGCCGGTACAGCTCTAAGGCGCGTTCACTGACGCTCAACTCAAGTTTCCCCGCCGCCACTGACGCCACCTGATTGTGTTTGGCCACTAGCGGTTGAAAGTGGCCCCGGGACAAGAGGTAGTGCGAGACGCGGTTCGGCGCTTGCGCCGGCTCGACAAAGAATTCACGCACCCGTCCGACGTAGTGTCCCTCCACGTCGTACGTCTTGGCGCCCATCAATTCCGTTGCGAAAATATCCATGTGCGCTCTCCTCAGAAGTCGGCACTGTGATTCGCACCGCTCCTAAATCGCAAGCATTCCGGCAACAAAAAACCCGCGCACCGAAGAACCTCGGCGGCGGGCAAGTACCTCATACAAATGGACTTACCTTTAGCCGCCGGTGAACCCTCCCCAACCGACCGCGCGCGCCATGGCTTGCGCCTCGCGCGACTTTATCTGGACGCCCGGCTTACGGACCTGTCGCTGGCCGCACTGCCATCCGGACCGACTAGGGCCAGGTTCGACTTCGCTACCCGCGCGCATCGAGAGGAAATTCACTCCGTTTATGACCAAAATACAGTCACAGTTCCTTCATAAGCTGCGTGCTTTCTGAAGTCAAGAAAAAATGACCTGCCAACTGATTTTTTTAATTCCAAATTGCTATTGGGACGGAACCTTACGGTCTGAAAAGAGCATGTGACGCGGCTCTTGGCCTTTCCGGCGGCAGTCTTCCATATACAAGCGGAGGTAGTTCTTCAAGACGTAGTCGCGTTTTGAAAATCCCAGTTGCCCGGCCGCTCGATCGATCGCCTCGGCAGGGCCCTCCAGCTCCACAAACGTCCCAATGGGGGTTTCATCCAGTTCAATCAAGAGGCCCTGGGCCCACGCTTTTCCGGCAGGCAGCCGAAAGGTGGTGCGGTATTTTTCATAACGAAACCAGCCGCTCATTCCCAAGCCCTCAAAGATCCTGCTCAGATTTCCGGCGTCGGCTACCTCGAGTTCAATCTCTTCGCGAACTTTGTATGGCCCAGGTGGCGCGGTTTCCGACCCTCCGGCTGCCGGTTCGGTCGGTGGCCGCTTGAAGGTCAGCACCACGCGCTGCTTCGTCGCCTTCTTCTTGGACTTTCCCGGAAGCTCAGCCGTCTCCGTGCGAATGCGCAGCAACTGCCCGTGCTTCGCAAGCCCGCCTTGCGGCGTATCAAAGATCACATTTTCCTCGTGAACCTTGGACGCTCCGGGACCGGCGGGGCGCGCACCCATCCGTTTCAAGGCGTGCTGGAACGCAGGCACATCGCCGATCTTCAGCTTGATTTCCGTCTCTCTTGCCATGGGAGCACTCTACGGTACCCGTGATTTTTTTGAAAGTTGTTGACGGTGAGCGGCGCGCTGGGCACTTTCGCCAGCAGCGCCTATGCGCTGGACGCTGCCGGGCACCGCACGGGCATGGGCATCACCACGTAGCCACCAGAGGGCATCCGTACTCCCGGCGAGCGCTGCCGAGTTCCTCGATTGCAACAGCGAAATCCTTCGGAGCGCATGCGGCCGTCAGGAAAAAAGAAAGCGAGCGCCCGCGCCACCTGTCACATCGCTGATCTTCAGTTTGATTTCGGTTTCTCGGGCCAATACATTGCCCACGCTTGCCGGAGGCTGCTTTCACCCGCCGCCGAGTTCCGTTAGAGTATAGCGGACGCGTATGAACCCAGACGCCAATACCGCAACGTCGGCGCCAGCCCAGGAACAAACAGAAGCTAGCATCCTCAAGCCTCCGGTCGCCCGGCGCGAACCGGTGGAGCACCTTTTGCACGGCGACCGGCGCGTCGACCACTACGACTGGCTCCGTCACAAAGAAGACTCTGAGGTCATCCGGTATTTGCAGGCCGAAAATGCTTACACCGATGCCTTCCTGAAGCCCACCGAACCATTCCAAGAGAAGCTCTACCAGGAAATGCTGGGGCGCATCCAGCAAACGGATCTCTCCGTTCCCTACCGGCTCCGCGGATATCTCTATTTCACACGGACCGAAGAAGGAAAACAATACGCCTCCCATTGCCGGCGGCATGACCTCGAAGGCGCGGCGGAAGAACTGCTGCTCGATCTGAATTCCCTAGCCGAGGGCCATTCGTTTCTTGGCTTGGATTCCTTTGAAGTGAGCGACGACAATCAATTGCTGGCCTATTCGACCGACACTACGGGCTTCCGCCAATACGTGCTGCAAGTCAAAGATCTGCGCACGGGGACCACTCTTCCCGAGCGGGTCGCGCGCGTCACCAGCGTTGCCTGGGCTTCCGACAATCGCACGTTGTTCTATACCCTCGAAGACGAGACGACGAAGCGCTCCTACCGCCTCTATCGGCACGTCCTTGGTTCCACGGAACCGGACCCGCTGCTTTACGAGGAGTCCGACGAACGTTTTCGTATCGCGGTGGAACGTACGCGCAGCGGATCTTTTCTCCTGCTGACCATTGCCAGTCACACGGCCAGCGAAGTCCGCTTCTTGCGTGCCGCTCAGCCGACTGGAGAATTCCGGCTCATTGCCCAGCGCGAAGACAATCATGAATATTACGCGGATCATCATCCAGGTCCGCTTACCGCGGAACATCCTGGCCTGCTCGCCGCGGAACAAGCTGGGCTAGCGCCGAATCCGACCGACGGTCTGTTTTACATTCGCACGAATTCCGCCGGCCGCACTTTTTGCCTCGTAACCGTCCCGGTGCGCGACCCTCGCCGAGAATTTTGGCGCGACGTGATTCCCAATCGTCCGGACATCATGGTTGCCGAAGCGGAAGTTTTCGAAAGGCATCTCGTCCTTTTCGAACGCGAGGGCGGCCTCCCTTACCTTCGCATCGTGGATTTGACCGCCGACACCCGCAGCGCTCTCGCGGCGTCGCATCGCATCGAATTTGCCGAGCCCGCCTACAATGCGTCGATTGGGCAAAATCCGGAGTTCAGCGCGTCTCACGTGCGATTCCAATACGAATCGTTCGTGACTCCCCGCTCGATTTTTGATTACGACGTTCGCACGCGTGAACGACGCTTGCGCAAGCAACAGCCCGTCCTCGGCGGCTATGATCCGACGCAATACGCGAGCGAACGTCTCCAGGCCACTGCCTCCGACGGCACACAGGTTCCCATTTCCGTCGTCCATCGCCGAGACACGCCGCGCCATGGTTCGGCGCCGCTTCTGCTCTACGGTTACGGCAGCTACGGCATCTCCGTGCCAGTCAATTTCAGCTCGAATCGACTGAGTTTGCTGGACCGTGGCGTCATCTATGCTGTCGCGCATGTCCGCGGCGGCGGGGAGCTTGGAAAGCCATGGCACGACGCCGGGCGCATGAAAAACAAACGCAACACCTTCACCGACTTCATCGCCGCGGCCGAACACCTCATCGCGCAGCGTTACACCGCGCCGGAAAACCTCGTCATCGAAGGCGGCAGCGCCGGCGGGCTTTTGCTGGGCGCGGTCACCAACATGCGACCGGATCTCTTTCGCATCGTGATCACGCATGTGCCCTTCGTCGATGTGTTGAATACTATGCTCGATACTTCGCTTCCGCTGACGGTCGGCGAATACGAAGAGTGGGGCAATCCGCAAATCGCGGAAGATTATTTCGCGATGAAGTCGTATTGCCCCTACACCAACCTCGAAGGGAAGCGATATCCAGCGATATTGGCCAAGACAGGGCTGAACGACAGCCAGGTCATGTATTGGGAGCCGGCGAAATACGTGGCGAAACTGCGCACGCTGAAGAACGACGCGAGTCCGCTGCTGCTGAAAATCAACATGGGTGCGGGGCACGGCGGCGCTTCCGGCCGCTACGACTATTTGCGCGAGATTGCCCTAGATTATGCTTTCTTTCTAACCCAGCTTGGTATTAAGGAATAATGCAACCGCAGTCGATGCTCCGGGCAGCGATTGCTCTTATAGGAGCGCAGCTTGCTGCGCTCCAACGGGCTGAGGAATGAGCGAACCAACAACCCCGCTGATGCAGCAGTATCACGCCATCAAGGCGCGTTATCCGCACGCCCTGCTGCTCTTCCGCCTCGGCGATTTCTACGAACTCTTCTACGAAGACGCGATCATCGCCGCGCGCGAGCTGCAAATCACGCTCACCTCGCGCAATCGCGAAAAGGGCCAGCCCATTCCCATGTGCGGCGTGCCGTACCACGCCGCCGAAGGCTACATCGCGCGCTTGATTCGCACCGGGTTCAAAATCGCGATCTGCGATCAGATGGAGCTTCCCGGTCCCGGCAAAAAACTCGTCCGCCGCGAAGTCGTGCGCGTCATAACACCGGGCACCGCTACGGACAGCGCGCTGCTGGATGCGCGCGAAAATAATTTCCTCGCGTGCCTCGCCAAACATTCTTCGGGTTCGCCGATCGGCCTCGCTTTCGTCGATCTCTCGACCGGCGAATTTCAAGCCACGGAATTTTCTGGTGCGCGCGCCGATGACGCTTTGCGCGACGAACTCCAGTTGCTGCGCCCGAGGGAAACGCTTCTTCCCCGCCCCCAGCAGCTTTTTGAAACGGCCAAGACATCGCTCCTCGAAGGAATTGGTGGCGTGGAATCGCGTCTCGAGGACTGGATCTTTCAGCATGACTATGCCGAGCGCATCCTGCGCGAACAGTTTGGCGTTGCCGAGCTGACCGGCTTCGGGCTCGACCAGCACCCACAAGCGTTGGCGGCCGCCGGCGCCATCGTTCATTATTTGCGGGAAAACGCGGCGCGCGGTGATCGCTCTGCTGCCGCAAAAGAAAACGCCGATGCTTCGGGCGTGGAAGCCTTGCGGCACCTCGACCGCGTGCGCTACTACGAACAGCACCACAGCTTGGTTCTCGATCCCGTCTCGGTCCGCAATCTGGAGCTGCTCACGCCTATTTTCACTGAGGAAGCCGGGCGCACCGGCGGTCCGACTACTCTGATTGCCGCCCTGGACGCGACCGTTACCGGCATGGGCGCGCGGCTGCTGCGTTCCTGGGTTCTCCGCCCGCTAATCGACAGCGAAGCCATCGAGGCGCGCCTCGGCGCCGTCGCACATCTCGTGCAGCAAACCGTAGTACGCGGCGAAATTCGCAAGGAACTCAAGGGTATCCTGGACCTCGAACGCCTCACCAGCCGCATCACCCTGGGGCTGGCGACTCCGCGCGAGCTCTTGGCCCTCCGCAAGTCGCTGGCGCAGCTTCCGGTGCTGAAGAATTTTCTTACGCCTCAGCCCGCCGGTGGCAGCGAACTGCTCCGCCACCTCCACCAGGAAATCGATGAACTCGCTGACGTTCGCGAGCGCTTGGAGCGCGCCATCGCCGACGAGCCGCCCGCTCTCGCCAGCGATCCGGGAATGATTCGCAGCGGCTACCACGCCGAACTTGACGAACTGCGCGACCTCAGCAAGCACAGCAAAGAAATCATCGCCGCGATGGAAGAGCGCGAGCGCAAACGCACCAACATCAACTCGCTGAAGATTCGCTTCAATCAAATCTTCGGTTACTACATTGAAATTTCGAAACCCAACTTGCATCTCGCTCCAGCGGACTACGAACGCAAACAAACGCTGGTCAATGCCGAGCGCTTTACTTCCGCCGAACTGAAAGAATACGAACGAAAGATTCTGGCTGCCGACGAGCGCATCCTGGAAATCGAGCGCCAGCTTTTTGCCGAGGTGCGTTCTTCCGTGGCCGCCAAAGCCGCGCGCTTGCGGTGCACCGCCACAGCCGTCGCGCAGATGGACGTGCTCGCCTCGCTGGCGAAACTGGCTGCCGATCGCGGCTATACGCGGCCGGAGTTCAATTCCACCGGCGAACTGCTCATCATCGGCGGGCGCCATCCGGTGATCGAAGAGTTGCTGAGGCAAAAAGGCGAGCGCTTCGTTCCCAACGATCTTTGCTTCGAACCGGGGCGGCAGCAACTTTTGCTCATCACCGGGCCCAACATGGGCGGGAAGTCCACTTATCTTCGGCAGTCGGCGCTGATTGTGCTCATGGCACAGATGGGCTCATTCGTTCCCGCGCGGCAAGCGAAGCTGCCGATCACTGACCGCATCTTCACGCGCATCGGCGCGAGCGACAATCTGGCTCGCGGACGGTCGACGTTTCTGGTGGAAATGAGCGAAGTCGCCGCCATCCTGAATCACGCGACTCCCGCGAGTCTTGTATTGCTGGATGAAGTCGGCCGCGGCACGGCTACCTTCGATGGACTGTCGATCGCATGGGCGGTCGTCGAACACCTTCAGAAGCACACGCGTGCGCGCACGCTCTTCGCCACGCACTACCACGAACTAACGGAGCTTGGCGATCTTTTGCCTACCGTCAAGAATGTTCATGTCTCGGTGAAGGAAACGCCCAGTGAGATTATTTTTCTGCGCCGCGTCGAGCCCGGCAGCGCGGACAAAAGCTACGGCATCGAAGTGGCGCGCCTCGCCGGGCTGCCGCGCAGCGTGATTGAGCGCGCGCGCGAAGTTTTGAAGAAGCATGAGCAAAGTGAGCACGAACTCAGTGAAACGCTTTCCCCCGGCGCGTCCGACTTGGCGCACACCAACGGCAATCAGCAAGTGCTTTTCACGGCCCTGGACCGTGAGGTGCTTGACAAGTTGCGCGGCGCTGACCTGGACCAGTTGAAGCCGCTGGATGCGTTGAATCTCCTTGCCGAACTGAAAAAACAAATTTCATGAGCCGAAAGCCCATGCTCGTGCTCGGCATGATGTCCGGAACCTCCGCGGATGGTATTGATGTTGCGCTGGCGCGCATCTCTGGTGCGCCACCGAAACTGCACGCCAAGCTGGTCGGCCATGCGTCCTTCAAGTTCCCTCGCCTGCTGCGCAAGGAAATTCTTCGTGTCGCCGAACAACAACCCATCTCCGCGGGCGAACTCAGTCAGCTGAATTTTCGTTTAGGAGAAATTTTTGCAGGCGCCGCGCTCAGCGCTTGCAGCCGATTTCGTGTTTCGCCAAAGCGTATCTCCCTGATCGGCAGTCACGGGCAGACGATTTTCCATCAGGGTCGCCCGGGGCCTTATTTTGGAGCGCGGACGGCTTCCACTTTACAAATTGGCGAGCCGGCGGTGATCGCGGCGCGCACCGGCATTACGACCGTCGGTGATTTTCGTCCTGCCGACATCGCACTGGGCGGCCAAGGCGCGCCGCTCGTCCCCTACGTGGATTATCTTTTGTATCGCGACGAAAAACTTGGCCGTGTTTCGCTCAACCTTGGTGGCATCGCCAACATCACGATTCTACCCCCCGCAACCAAGCGGCAACAGGTCTTCGCCTTCGATACCGGCCCGGCCAACATGCTGGTCGACGCCCTGGTCTCACATTTCACGCGCGACCGTCAGCGATACGACAAAAATGCCACGCTCGCTATGCAAGGGCGCAGCCTGCCCGCGCTGCTTAATGACCTCATGCGCGATCCTTATTTGAAACTTGCTCCTCCCAAATCCACCGGCCGCGAATGCTACGGCCAGGCTTATCTCAAGAAACTTCTCGCCCTCGGCCGCCGCCATCGCGCCAAGCCCGACGATCTCATTCGCGCCGCGACGATCTTCACCGCATTGTCGGTGGTGGATGCGCTGCATCGCTTCGTCCTGCCCAAAACAAAGATTCACCAACTCATCGTTTCCGGCGGTGGCACCCACAATCCGCTGATCCTCGCGCAACTTTCCGCCGCTCTCCCAGGCATCGAAGTCCTGCCTTCTTCGCGTCTCGGCATTCCCGAAAACGCCAAGGAAGCTTTTGCGTTTGCGCTGCTCGCCTACGAAACGCTTCACCAGCGTTCCGCGAACCTTCCCTCCGCAACCGGCGCCGGCGGTCCGGCAATCCTCGGTAAAATATCCTATGCCCCGCCACGTTAACGGCTATCGCGCCAAGTTCCTTCGTTCATTACTTCTTTACTTCCTTGCGTCATGGCTTCTTTCTGCCTCGCCTCCTGCTCACCTTCATCACCCTCCGATCCTTCTTCTCTCACTTTCCTCATCGAAGCCAGCCCCACCAACCTCGACCCGCGCTTCGCTACCGATATGCAATCGCAGCGAAGAAGTGGTCGTCGAGCGCAACTCCGATTACTTTCGCGAGGCGCCGCAGATCACGCGCGTGCGATTGCGAATCGTTCCCGATGCGGTCGTTCGCGCGTTGGCGCTTCAGAAAGGCACGGCCGACTTGGAAATGAGTTCGCTTTCTTCGGACATTATTCCTGTCCTGGCGCGCCAGCCCGCTTTCGCGGTAACCGACGGCTCTGGCACGAATTTCACTTATCTGGGCTGCCATCTTGAAGATGCGGTCTTGTGGCATCGCGAAATTCGCCAAGCTCTCGCCTTGGCGGCGAACCGCCAGGCGCTGATTCATTATCTGCTGCAAAACGAGGCGAAGCTCGCGTCCGGCGTGCTCACCCATCAAATTCGCGTGGAAATAAATCAGGAAAAAGAAAAAGCTCTGTGCCGTGAAGTTCCGACGATTCTGGCCGAAGATCTTCCCTACCTGCCCATGTGGTACAACGAAGTCGTTTCCGTCCACCGCCGCTCGCTAGGCAATCTCGATCTTCCTTCCGCCGGCAACTACAAGTTCTTCGCCACCCTTCATGCAAACCGATACTAAGAATCGAGCAGAGCTGTCATCCTGAAGCCCTCCGACCGAGGATAGCTGAAGGATTTCGGAGGGAAATATTCCAGGGGATTGTGCGCGAGGGGAAAAGCGTCCCCTACTCCAGCGCCTTTTCAATTTCCGCCACGGGAATCGCTCCTTCCCGGCCGATTCTCCAAGTGTCGCCGCTCAATTCCACGATAGTCGAAGGAAGCGTCCCGCCGGTTTCTCCGGTGTCCAACACCAGCGGCAGTCGCGTCCCGAGCTGCTTCATCACCTGCTCCGCGTTCGAACACGAAGGAAACCCGGAAATATTGGCGCTCGTGCCCGTGACCGGACCTTCAAACTCATCGATCAAGCGCCGCACCAATGTGCTGTTGGGCCAGCGCAAGGCGATGCGGCCCGTGCCCGCAGTCACCTTGAGCGGGATGCGCTGAGCCGCGTTCACCACCAACGTCAATCCGCCTGGCCAGAAGGCTTGGGCCAGCCGCAAAAACTTTCTCGGCGCTTCCCGCGCGAGCAGGATGGCTTGCTCGATGGAATTGACTAGAATCGGCAGCGCCCGCGTCTCCGGCCGGCCCTTCACGCGATAAATTTCATCCACCGCGGCAAGATTGAACGGATCGGCCGCCAGCCCATAGAAAGTGTCTGTGGGCGTGGCAATCACGCTTCCGCGCGCGATAAAATCCGCCGCATAGCGCAGCAAGTCCGGCTCGGGGGATTGTGCATTAACGCGCAGCAGCTCAGCTGGCAATTTTTTGGCCTTTGGCGAAGTCGTGACGCCACCGTGCAGCGCCCCGCCAGCGCTGCCCTTATTTGGGCGACGCTACCATATCCCTTGTAGCAAGAGCAACATAAGGCTGCCGACCAAAGACGTTGCAAATTTATCGATCAAGATTTTTTCTGATGAGGTTTGTTTCCTTCTGTTGCGAATCGATGCGATGGACCTAGCAAAACTAACCTTGGTTCTCTTGCGCCCGCTTTTAGGGTATTAGCGCCCACGGCCACAAATTTGCTACGCTCCACGGTGATGGCCACCCCCGGCAAATCCGCTCGCACTGCTCGCCCAGCAGTCGCGCCTGCACTCCTCACCAGCAGAGACAATCGCTGGCTGAAGGAGTTTCGCGTGGCTCTGCGCGGCGGTCTGCCCACCGAAAACGGGTTCGTCGGCGTCGAAGGCGCCCGACTCGTCGAAGAAGCTTTGCGTTCCGGCTGCCGTATTCAGGCCGTGCTCTTCAGCGAATCCGGCGAACGCCATCACGAACGCTTCTCTTCCTTGATCGACCGCCCCGAAATGGCTTTTCCCGTCTTGCGCACCACCGACCGCCTCTTCGAAGGCCTTGCCGACACCGAGCATCCCCAAGGTGTCGCGGCTCTGGTTCATCCCCGCGAAACTTCCTTCGATGATTTCGTGCACGCGCCTCTTTCGGTTTGCGCTCCCCTGCTCGTCGTCCTGGCCGGCGTCCAGGATCCCGGCAATGTGGGAACGATTCTACGCACCGCCGCCGCCTTTGGCGCGACCGGTGCCGCCACCGCTGCTTCCGGAATCAGCGGCACCGCCAACCCTTTTTCGCCGAAAGCTCTGCGCGCCTCTGCCGGTGCCGCTCTGCACCTTCCCGTCCTGGCCGGTATGTCGCTTTCGATTCTTCTAGCACAGCTCAAGGTCGCCGGCATTCGTACGCTGGCATCGAGTGTTCATGAGACGCCGGACGGTGAGCAGCCGCTGCTCGCTCCGTGGGAAGTCGATTGGTGCCAGCCGGTGGCTCTGCTCGTTGGCAACGAAGGCTCCGGTCTTCCCGAGGAAGTCGCGCGCGGCGCCGACGCACGCATTCGCATACCCATGGCCGGAGGCATCGAATCGCTGAACGCCGCCGCTGCTGCCGCCGTAGTTTTCTACGAAGCCGCCCGCCAAAGAAACTCCTCAGCCGCGCCGGGCATCCAAACGTCTGCTCCTTCGCGGTCGGCCAAAATGTCGGACGACACCGTGCCGCCGCCTAAAACGTCGGAGGCCTTGCCTCCGCCTAAAAAAACGTGAGCCTCTTCTCCAAATTACCGTTTACCTCGCCGGGCTCGCTCGCCCATGAGCCCGACGTGCCCGCCGCCAACCAGCCGCTCGCCGAACGCATGCGCCCGCGTACCCTCGACGAATTCATCGGCCAGGAAAAACTCCTCGGCCCCGGCAAACCTCTTCGCGTGCAAATCGAAAACGACAATCTCGGCTCCATGCTTTTCTGGGGACCTCCGGGCTGTGGTAAGACCACTCTGGCGCGCCTGATCGCGCGCCTGACCAGCTCCGAATTCGTTTCTTTCAGCGCCGTTCTCGCCGGCATCAAGGAAATCAAGGAAGTCATGGCCGCCGCCGAGCATAAATCCCGCTCCGGCCATCGCACGATCGTCTTCGTCGACGAAGTCCATCGCTTCAACAAAGCCCAGCAAGACGCCTTCCTCCCCCACGTCGAAGCCGGCCACATCATCTTCATCGGCGCGACCACCGAGAATCCTTCCTTCGAAGTCATCTCCCCACTTCTCTCCCGCACCAAAGTCTACGTCCTCGATCCCCTCGCGACGCCGCAAATCGCCGAACTTCTCCGCCGCGCCCTCAACGACAAAGACCACGGCCTGCCTGCCGTGGCCGGCTTCGGCAACGAATCCGTCCAAGCCCCCGACGACATCCTCTTCCGTATCGCCTCGTTCGCCAACGGCGACGCCCGTGCCGCCTACAACACGCTCGAGCTCGCCGCCCGCAGTGCGCAAGCGAACGAATCCGGCACGCGCGTCGTTACCAAAGAACTGCTCGAAGACGTCTTGCAACGAAAACTCCTCCGCTACGACAAAGCCGGCGAAGAGCATTTCAACCTGATCTCGGCTCTCCACAAATCCGTCCGCAATTCCGACCCGGACGCCGCGCTTTACTGGCTCGTGCGCATGCTCGAATCCGGCGAAGACCCGCTTTATCTCGCCCGGCGCATGGTGCGCATAGCCAGCGAAGACATCGGCCTCGCCGAACCCGGCGCCCTCGCCATCACTCTCGCCGCTAAGGACGCTTTCGATTTCCTCGGCGCGCCCGAAGGCCATCTCGCCCTCGCCCAAGCCGCCGTCTATCTCTCGCTCGCGCCAAAATCCAATGCCGTCTACACTGCCTACGGAGAGGTCATCGACGATGTTCACAAGACCGAAGCCGAGCCCGTGCCCCTCCACATTCGCAACGCCGTAACCGGCCTCATGAAAAACATCGGCTACGGCCAAGGCTACAAATATGCCCACAACTTCGATGATAAAGTCACCGACATGACCTGCCTCCCCGACAATCTCGCCGGCCGCACTTACTATCAGCCCACTGACCAGGGCTTCGAACAGCGCCTCCGCCAGCGCCTCGACGAAATTCGCAAAATCAAATCGCGCACTGCCCAAGGATCTTGAGGTGAACACATGAAACGTTTGCTTTTCCTTTTCGCTATTCTCGCTTGCTCCCGGGCCGCGCCTCTTGTTGCTCAGGATCAGCCCGCTCGCCCGCCCATCACCGGCATCGCGCACATCCGCATTTATGCCAGCAATCTTCACAAGTCGGTTGATTTTTACAGCCAGGTTCTAGGCACGGCAGCGCGCAACGGAGGCTGCATAGGCTTGTTGCGCCCGTGTTTCATCATCAACGACCACCAGCAAATTCTGTTGTCAGAAGCGCCCCTTACCCCTCCGGCAAATCGGCTCGCGGAAATCGCTTTTGCCACGCCCAACCTTGCCCGCTTGCGCGATTACCTTCTTGCCCATAACATGGCGGCCGGCCCGATCACCAGGGATATCAGTGCCGTCTCCCATTTCAGTCTTCACGATCCGGAAGGCAATGCCATCACCTTCGTGCAGCTTCACCCGCGCAGCGTATTCACTGCTCCCCCCGAACAAATTAGCACGCGCGTGATTCACGCCGGCTTCATCGTCAAGGACCGCGCTGCTGAAGACCGCTTCTACAAAGACATTCTTGGCTTCCGCATCTACTGGCACGGTGGGATGAAAGAAGGCGAGGATCATTGGATCGACATGCAAGTCCCCGACGGCACCGACTGGGTCGAGTACATGCTAAACGTTTCGCCCAACGCTGATCATCACACCATTGGCGTGATGGATCACTTTGCTTTGGGTGTTCCTGACATCAAAGCTGCGAAGCAGCAGGTTCAGAAGAATGGCTGGAAGCCTGGAGAAGAACCCAAGATCGGCCGCGACGGCAAATGGCAGCTCAACCTCTACGATCCCGATGACACTCGCGTCGAAATGATGGAATTCACGCCCACAGAAAAACCCTGCTGCGCCGAGTATACCGGTCCCCATCCGGGCCCCCAACAATGACCTGGGCCTGTTCCCTCAGCCGCTTTCACTGGCTCCGCCGTCTCAGTTCCCTCGTATGTGCGTTCGTGGGCTGCTGCTCTCTGCCGTCCGCTCGAGCGCAAAATCTCGACAAGCCCCTCCAAACCATCGACGAAGAAGTCACCGCTTTCGCCTACGCCCCCGATGGCCGTTTGGCCTATTCTGTCTATCGCAGAGTCAAAACAAAAGCCTACGACCTCGAACACGACGACATCTGGATCCAGGACGCCAACGGCAAGCGCCATCGCATACTCGAAGGTCCAAAGTTTCTCCGAACCAACCAACAGTTCAGCTACATCGTCAATTCTTTCCGCTGGGCTCCCAACGGCCGCATGATCGCCGCCGAGCTTCTCACTACCACCATCGTCGACGATTCAGGCCGAGCCGAAGACTCCTTCGAAACGCTGCTGTTCGAGGATTCCGGTCGCGAACTCCACATCAACAAAGGCGGCAACGCCATCCCCGACGCCGCCAACCCTTTCTTCCTCCCCGACAACGCTACCATCGGCTTTCTCTCCGAAGCGGTGAAGCCTCGCGAGCTCTTCTCCTTGAAGGCCATCCGCGTGGATATCGGCCCTCTGAAAACTCCTCACGAGGGCCGTACCTTCCGCGACGCCTCTCCCATTCCAGGAACGATCTCCCTCGTGGCCATCGAGCAAGATCACGCCATGACCGGCCCCAATCGACTCCAGCGCCTCGATCTCTTCACCGACAACGACAAGGAACTCGCCACTCTCGACGGCTACGAAGGCAACCTCAGCGTTTCTCCCAGCGGCAAAAAAGTCGCCTACTTCATCGACAAGGAAGTCCTTGAAATTCGCGACCTCACTTCGCTCAATCGCCTCGCCCGCGTGCGCATTGGCCTCGGGGTCTTTCGCTGGTCCGCCGACGAATCCCGCATCCTCCTCAAGCGCGCCATCGAAAAAAAATCCGGCGACCTCGTCTGGATTAACCTTCCTCCGCTAGCTCCGGCCCCGCCCGACCACGACATCCCCGTCTCCGAGCCCACGCCCATCTTCGTCCTCCGCGGCTACATGTTCCGCGAGTTCGCCATGTCCCCCGACGGACGCTCTCTCGCCGGCGTAATCACCGGCCGCCGCAACCTCTTCGTCTTCCCCCTCCCAGGTTAACCCGCCTCTCTGCCCACGTTGTGTCGGGGCGCGCTTCAGCGTGTCCCTCCCGTCCCGCCAATCACAACTCACTCCTTCTCCTCCGATGCTCCACCAAAATGCAAGCATCCTCAATCACCACCAACCCCGCCGCCCGCGCCCTCTCCGCCGCCTTTTCGTTCTCAACCCCCGACTGCATCCAAACCGTTTTCGCCCCAACGCGAATCGCGCTCTCCACCACCGGCGCCACCTCCTCCGCCCGCCGGAAAATATTCACAATCTCGATCTTCCCTGGCACGTCTTCCAGCCGCGCGTAACTCTTCTCCCCCAGCACTTCCTCCTCATTCGGATTCACCGGAATAATCCGGTAGCCTTCAGCCTGCATATATTCCGTCACGCCAAAGCTAGGCCGGCTGGGGTTCGACGATAATCCCACGACCGCAATGGTCTTGCTCTCTTTCAATATTTTCGTGATTGGATCGGCATCGATACGCCCGCCGACCGCCGCTCCAACAGGAAGGTGCACCCTCATGGCCGGTCCGCCCGCTTTTCCTTTACTTCATTTACCTCCTTGGCTTCCTTTACCTCCCGAATTAGCACTCTCATCGCGCCGCGAGTTCACCCTTCTTCGTCCGTGTAGGGGCGCGCTTCAGCGCATCCCCGCCTTTGCCTTTCAGCCCCCGCGCCATGGCCGACAAACATTTATCATTTTCTTCCGCCGTTCCCACCGAAATCCGCATCGCTTCCGGAAACCCCATCCACCCCAGTGGCCGCACAATCACGCCCATCCGCAGCAGGTCATCGCAAAGCCCTTTCGCATCCGGCCCCACCACAATAAATACAAAATTCGCTTCGCTCGCCACTGGCCGGAATCCCAGCTTTGCCAACCCCTCGCTCAACCGCTTCCGCTCCGTTGCGTTTGTCTCCATGCACCGCGCCACGTGCTCTTTATCGTCCAGCGCCGCCAAGGCCGCGGCTTGCGCCACTCCCGAAGTATTAAACGGGGTCTTCAACTTATTCATCGCCGCGAGCAGTTCCGGCTGTCCCATCGCGTACCCGATCCGCAATCCCGCCAGCCCATACACTTTTGAAAACGTCCGCAGGATCAACAGATTCTTTCTCTTGCGGTAGGCCTCCACGGAATCCCGCAACCCCATGCTGGTGGCATAGTGGATGTACGCTTCGTCTAGCACCACTAGCGCGCCATCGGGAACGGCCGCGAGAAACTCATCAAACTCGGCGCGCCCAAACGCGCTGCCCGTCGGATTGTTCGGATTCGCCAGGTAAATCACGCGCGTCTTCGGCGTGATGGCCTTCCCCATGGCTTTCAAATCAAACGCAAAGTTTCGCTGCGGCACCAGCAGCAACTCCGCCCCGCTCGCGCGAATGGCCACCGAAAACGGCGCGTACGTCCCTTCCGAAGTCAGCCCCTGCAATCCCGCGCGCAGCAGCACCCGCGCCGCCAAATCAATAATCTCGCTCGATCCCAGCCCAATAAAAATCTCCTCCGCCGAAACGCCCCACCGTTCGGAAAGCTTACCTCGTAGCAGATTCGTCCCGCCATCCGGATACCGGTTCGCATCCCCCAGCACCGCCTGCGCCGCCGCAATCCCCAGCGGCGAAGGCCCCAGCGGGTTCTCATTCGAAGCGAGCTTCACCGCATGAATCTTCAGCTCCCGCTCCACTTCCTCAATGGGTTTTCCCGGCACATACACCGGTAGCCCGCGCAGGTAGTCCGGTATCAGCTCTTCCATCGTGCGTGTCATCTCAGATAACCCGGTATCCACTTTTCCATCGTGCGTGTCATCCACCCCAGTTTACTTCTTCCTCTCGCTCCGCCGCCAATCCCCACTCCCGTCAGTACCCATTCTCTAAACGAAGTGTAGGGGCCCCTCTGGCGTTTACCGGGACTTCTGTCAGGCAGGCGGACGGTACAGATCCTGCACGAAACAAGCAGACTAGAAAATTTGCGCGGCTCCTACACTGGCGCCCCGGCGGAGAGCTGCGGTCGTAACGCCCTGGGAGTGACCGTAAGGAACCGGGGAACGAAAACCGGGGGACAGAACGTTTTCTCTGTCTACCGATCGCCGGGTGCGCCTGCATCGCGCGCCCCTTGATCCGCCACTTCTTCCTTTACCTCATTACCCTCCACTACCGCAGACTCTTCAACTTCGCCACCTCCCGCACCGTCAACGCCCGAAACTTCCCCGTCGCCACATCCAAAACCAACGGCCCCAATTGCACGCGCTTAATCTTCTCCACCAGAAATCCCACGCTCTCGAACATCCTCCGGATCTGCCGGTTCCGCCCCTCAATTAAAACCACCTCATACCAGGGATTCGCCCCGTCCTCCAGCAACCGAATTTTCGCCGGCGAAGTCTTTACTCGAGTGCCATCCTCCAGCTCAATTGTGACTCCCGCCCGCAAACGCGCCATCGCCCGCTCATCGGGCTTCCCGCTGATCTTCACCAGATACGTCTTCGGCGCATGAGAACCCGCCTTCATCAACTTCTGCGCCAGCGCTCCGTCATTCGTCATCAGCAGCAATCCTTCGCTAGCGTAGTCCAGCCGCCCCACCGGATACACCCGCTCCGGACAATTCTTCATCAACTCCATAACAGTAGGCCGCCCTTCCGGATCGCTAACCGTAGTCACATAACCCTTAGGCTTGTGCAGCATAAAATACAGCAGCCGCTCGCGTTTCTTCAGCGGAGCCCCATCCAGGCAAATTACATCACGCTCCGGATCGGCCTTCGTCCCCTGCTCGGTAACCACCTTTCCGTTCAGTGTCACCCGCCCCGCCGCAATAATCTCCTCCGCCTTGCGCCGCGATGCCACCCCGCAAGCCGCCATAATTTTCTGTAATCTCTCCGAAGCCATTGTGTGGATTCACCTTTGGAGTGCGGGAGCTTGCTGGCCCCGAGCTTGGAAGGGCTCCTGCTTTTCCGCCCGGGACGTTCGTAGCTACAACCAACGCTACTCGGCGATGTGCGCCGTATTCGTGACGTCCTCGCCGGCTACTAGCAGGAACTCGTTCTTGGCCCCCGCAAGCCGATTTTCACGGTAGGGCCTGTACTCTTCGCTCTCGTAGAACTTCACCGCGGTCTCTTTGGAAGGCCATTCCACGATCACCACCATTTGTAGTGCTTTTCGCCCGCCTTCGATTTTCTCGATTTTTGGTGTGCGCGCCAGATATCGTCCACCCCAACGCTCCACCATGCCAGTCACATTCTTAACGTAATCCGGGACCCAGCTTTGATCCGTGATATCGATTTCTCCGATCAAGTAATACTTCACCTGGGACTCCTTGTAGTGGCCGGTCTTTTGACCGGTTCTTTTCTCTTCTTCTCCGCAATCTTTTCTTCTCTGCTTTCCTCAGCGTTCTCTGCTTTTCTGCGTTATCTTTTCTTTTTTCGCCACTCGCCCCTCACCCGTCTTCTCAAACTTCCGCAACCTCTCCGCCTCCTTCTGCTCAATCATCCGGTATCTCCCCCGTGGTATTCCTTCTACCGTCAGCGGCCCCAATCCAATCCTCTTCAACTTCTCCACCGGATGCTTCTCCTTGAACAACGCCCTCCGCAACTCTTCCTTCTTCGAATCCCGCATCCGCACTTCATACCAATAATTCGCCGAGCGCCCCCGCGTCGCATCCGGCTGTCGCACCGTCTGCATTCGAACGCCAATCTCTTTTCCCAGCCGCTCCAAATCCACGAGCGTCAGCATGCCCTTCACCTTCACCTGATAGACCTGCTCCAACTGCGCCCAATTTTTCAGCAACTCCGCCGCCAAGTCCCCGTCATTCGTCAAAAACACCAGCCCCGATGCCCCATACTCCAGATTCCCCACCGGAAACACTCTCTCCGGCAACCCGCGTAAACAATTCCGCAGCGTCGGCCGTCGTTCCGGGTCCGCCATCGCCGACACCACTTCCGGCGGCTTATTCAGCAAAATATAAACCCTCCGCCCCGGCTTCGCTTCCACGACCTTCCCAGCCGCCTCAATCCGATCCTTGGCCGCGTTCGCCTTCGTCCCCAGCTCCCGCACCACCTGCCCATTCACGCGCACCTGTCCGCTGGCGATCAGCAACTCAGCATGCCGCCGCGAAGCAATCCCCGCCCGCGCAATAATCTTCTGCAGTCTCTCTTCCATTTTCTCTTTCTTATCTTTATCTCTGTAGGGGCGGACTTCAGTCCGTCCCTCTTTCTGTAGGCCGTGCCTTCGCTTGTACTGGATTCCTGTGGTTTTCTCCGCAACCCGACATAGGCGGCTCCGATGATTGCCTACACTGCATCATTTATCAGCCCAACTACCAAGCACATAAATCGGGAGCCCGTCGTCTGCGGTTCAATATCAATGGCGGTAACGAAAAGGAGAGAACCCGGACAAAGAAACAGCGTAGCTCCTCCCAAGGGCGACGAAGCTCCCTGGCGCGGGATCCATTTCAGAAAATCCCGAAAAAATCGCAGCCACCGCCAAGCCCAAACCTGCAAATCGCAGAATGATGCGCCAATCTTTGCCCATGACTTACGAACTTCTCTCCGAGCAACCCTCTTCTCTGCGAATCTCTGTGCCCTCTGCGTCTCGGTGTTATCCTTTTCCTTCTTTTCGGACCTTACTCCCCAGCGGCCGCTGCTTTTCGAGTGTCCTCGCTCGGAGTCTCCGGCATCCCCTCATTATTCGCCGCCGTCTCTTCCAACAATTCTTCCCGCGCTTCCATCTCTGCACTGGCGGTATTTTTCATCGCCGGCGCTCCAAGATTCGCTTCGTTTGTCGAACCTTCCGCCACCGGCGCAAATCCCTCGTCGCTCCCCAACGCCTCCCGCGCCAGCGCTTCGAATTCCTTCAAACTCGGCAACTCCTCCAAATCGCTCAATCCAAACCGCATCAAGAACTCCTTCGACGTCTTGTACAAAATCGGCCGCCCCATCACTTCTTTTCGCCCCGCCGTCGTAATCAGGTGCTTGTCCAGCAGTGTGCTGATCACTCCCGAAGTATTCACACCGCGAATCTCTGAAATTTCCGGCGAAGTCACTGGCTGCTTGTACGCAATCACCGCCAAAGTTTCCAGCGCCGGCATCGACAGCCGCAAAGGCGGCCGCAAGCTCTTGATAAATCTGCGCACCACATCATGCTGCTGCGGTTTGGTATAAAGTTTGTACCCGCCCGCCACCGCCCGAATTTCGATCCCTCGATCTTCCGTCGCGTAACTCGCCACCAGCTCATCGAGCGAAGCCTGGACCGCGAGCTTTTCCTGGCCCAGCGCTTTGGCCAGTTGCTCGATGGTGGCCGGTTCATCCGCCGCATAAATGATCGCTTCGAGTGCTGCTTTTCTTTCTTCGTTTGTCATGGACAAGGACTCCAGTTTTTCTAGGTTCGCAGTTACGTTTTGATTTTGGGCGGTCTTCCCCTCCCGCCACGGCCGGTTGCCTTTGGCCGTCCGTTTCAACAACCTGTTTGTTACGGCGCACGCGTCACACATCGCCGCATAGTGGTTGCGCGGCTTACCGCAAATTCCGCAATTCCCTTTCGCGCTCTCGCGTATCTGCCAACGCATCTGCCTCGATGGCTTCGGTGTCTTTTCCGTTGCCGGCCATTTTTCCTTCAACCACACCGACCCGTCATTTCGAACGGAGCCGGCCGACGCTTTTTCTTTTCGCTCCACTCCTCGGAAGCCGTCGCCGGCGCAGTTAAAAATCTCTCTTTTCTTTACGTCGTTACCCCATTGCGTCTTTCCTTCAACTATTTGTACTCCTCATCGATCAACTTAATCCCGCCGCTCTCATCAAACACCAAATCAAACATCTTATGCTTCCGCACCCAAATATCCCCAAACTGTTTTTCTTGCATCAGCGCTACGGCTTGCAGTTTCACCATTTCCAAAACCGCCAAAAATGCCACAATCATCGCGTGCCGCGAAGGGCAAGCCTCAAAAAACTGAATCAAATTCACCGAACTTTCCGCGCTCGCCAGAATCTGTGCCCGCAACGCCGCTACCATTTGCGCCACCGTAAACTCTTCGTGCCGCAACTCAATCCGCGAAACTTCCTTCTTCCGTTCCAAAACTTGCTGGAACACTTTCACCAAATCCACCAGCGAAACCACCAGCTCGCCCGCAGTCCCTTCGTCGTTGTAAAGCGACTTGTCTGGCTTCGACCACACGTTTTCTTCAATCTGCTGTTTCTGATACAAAAGTTGCGCTGCGTTTTTAAACTTTTCGTGCTCGACCAGCCGTTGCACCAATTCCGCGCGTGGATCCGCGGCCTGCTCTTCTTCGCTAGCTAGGGGGTCCGGCGGCAGCAGCATTTTCGACTTGATGTAAATCAGCGTCGCTGCCATATAAATAAATTCCGCGGAGACGTCCACGTCCAACTCTTCCAACTTGTGCAGGTAATCGAGGTATTGCGCCGTAATCTCCGAGATTCGAATGTCGTGAATACTCATCTTCTGCTGCTTGATCAAATCCAACAGCAGGTCAAGTGGACCTTCATACATCGGAATGTTGATTTTATACGGCGTCGCCATTTGTGGTTCTCGGTCCTCCGCTTTCAGTTCTTAGTGAATAGCCGACACTGTCATTCCGAGCAAAGCGAAGAATCTATCTTCGTCTTTTTCTCGCTAAACGTCCCTCGTCTCTCGCCACATTTGGGACGCGCTGAAGCGCGCCCCTACAACCTAAGCTTTTGCGCTACCGGCCGCGCCTTCTATCTCACTCCTTTTCTTCTGCCAACCGAATACTGCTTCGCGCACACCCTCCATGGTTCCTTGCGCCACTACGCGCGCCTTTCTTGATCCTTCGTCCAAAATTTCCAATACCTGCTTCGGGCTCTTCTCGTACTTCACGCGGCGTTCGCGGACGGGGGCGATCCACTTGATTAAATTCTCGGCCATGGCGGCTTTGCACTCGATGCAGCCGATCCCTGCGGTCGTGCATCCTTGGCGCACCCACTCCAGCCGGCCCGGCTCTTCCGTTGAGAACAGTTTATGCCAGTCGTACACCGGACACACGTCTGGATTTCCGGGATCGCTGCGGCGCTTCCGCGCCGGGTCGGTCACCATTACCTTGGTCTTCTTTTGAATCTCCTCATCCGTCTCGCTCAACGTGATGGTGTTCCCATAACTCTTCGACATCTTCCGCCCATCGAGCCCGGGTATCCTCGGCGTCTTCGTCAGCATCACGCCTGGCTCACAGAGCACAGAAGACAAAGAGATGAATCGAGCTGCGGCGCCTATGCGCTTCAGAAAATTGTCATAGCCAATCTTGCTGGCCAGGTGTTGCGCATATTTTGCGAGCGATGCCGGTACTTTCCTATCCTTGACCCCACTCAAATCCGAGTATGTATGAGTCGGGTATCCCTCTTTTGCTAGGTCACGTCGCAGGGATTCCAGGTACTCGAAGTTTTCCGCATTCATAATCGACGGATCGACACTCAGGCCAGCGAAGTTGAAATTGAATCGCCGCACAATTTCGCGAGAGATCTCCACATGCGAAACCTGATCTTCTCCTACTGGCACGAAAAGAAGCGCACCTTCTTTGCTATAAATCACGATGTCGGCACACTGCAGAATTGGGTAGCCCAGGAAGCCGTAATTGTGCAGGTCTTTGTCCTTGACGTTCTCGAGCGCTTCTTTATATGTGGGCACGCGCTCGAGCCAGCCTAGCGGGGTCACCATGGATAGGAGCAAGTGCAACTCGGCATGTTCGGGTATCACGGACTGCTGAAAGATCACACTCTTTGCCGGATCGAGGCCTGCGGCCAGATAATCGATCATGATTTGCAGGGTATTTTCGGCCACTCCTGACGTGTCCGCGTAGTCGCTGGTCAGGGCGTGCCAATCGGCGATGAAGTAGAAGCAGTCGTAGGCGGGGTCGTTTTGTAGGCGCACCCAATTTTGCAATGCGCCAAAATAGTGGCCGATGTGGAGGCGTCCTGTTGGGCGCATCCCGCTTAACACTCGGCTCTTCCCCTCAGCCCCTGTCGCCACTTTGGCTCCCAAACGGTCTTTACAGAAAAGCAGATTTCTCGCTGCGCTCGAAATGACAATTCTTCTTACGGGTTCAACGTAAACCCAGACATCGCGCGCTGAAGCGTGCCCCTACAACGCCCTGCCTCATTCCTACCCAAGCGCCAAGGCGGTGGGATGCTTCGGCTGATATAACCCAACTTCGCCACCGCCCGGCAGTTTCATCTTCGTTACGGAACCCCATCGCACTTCTGCAATCTTTGAGCACTTCACACCCTGCTTGACGAGTGCAGCCGTCTCGGCTTTCAGGTTGTCGCACATGAAATAAAGCTCGTGCGGACCATTCTCATCGGCAGGATGGAATGCGGCTTCTCCCGGCGGCAGCGCAAAGATTAGCCAGCCATGGCCCGCATCCACAGATTTGAACCCTAGAACGTCCCGGAAGAAGGCGCGGTCGGCTTCCGCATCTTTAGTGTAAACAATGACGTGAGCTCCAGTGATCATCCGCACCTCCTTCAGGAGCGCTTCTCCGACTAAAGAAAGCACCGGTCTGAAGACCGGCCACTCCAAGAGAATTCCGTGTGCTGCGCGGTCTCACGCAATTAGAGTTGTGCGCCAGAAGTACCCAACCGATCCTGGCATACAGCGGGCCGGGCAAGCCCCGCCCCTACAGCCTGCCGCGCACGGACAGCACACTAGCTTGCCGCGACCCTCTTTTTGTCGGCTCCCAGCAGCTCGCGGGCGATGATCATACGCTGGACTTCGCTCGTCCCCTCATAAATGGTGATCACGCGGGCGTCGCGGTACATGCGCTCGACATCCGTTTCGCGCGAATAGCCCACGCTGCCATGCACCTGCACGGCCTTATAGACGACGCGGTTGACCATTTCGCTGGCATACAGCTTAGCCTTGGAGGCGCTTGCACCCACTTTCGTGGGATGCGCGTCCTTCAGCCACGCCGCGTAATGGGTCAGCCCACGTGCTGCTTCGATTTCCGTTTGCATGTCCGCAATCATCCACTGGATGGCTTGAAACTCGCTAATACTTTTGCCAAAGGCCTTCCGCTGCTTCGCGTACTTGATTGTTTCTTCCAGCGCGCCTTGAGCCAGTCCTACCGCTTGCGCGGCAATCCCGATGCGGCCCCCGTCCAGGGCGCTCAGGGCAATCTTCAGCCCCTGGCCTTCTTCGCCTAAGCGGTTCTCCGCGGGCACCACGCAATCGTTTAGCAAAATCTCGACCGAAGGCGACGAGCACTGCCCCATTTTGTCTTCATGGCGGCCTACGCGAAATCCAGTGAATCGCGGCTCGACCAAGAATGCCGAAATTCCCTTGCCGCCCGCCGCCGGGTCGGTTTTCGCAAACACCAGCAGCGTGCCGGCCACGCTTCCGTTGGTCACCCAGGTTTTTGTTCCGTTCAATTTGTAGACATGTCCGTCGCGGACGGCTCGGGCCTGTATCCCCGCGGCATCGGAGCCCGCGGCCGCCTCCGTCAAGCAAAACGCGCCGAGCGTCTCGCCGGTGGCCATCGGCCGCAAGTATTTTTTCTTCTGCGCTTCCGTGCCGAACAGCAGCAGCGGCGCCTGCACCGCCGAATTCGTCACGCTGATAGCCGTCGAGATAGCCGTGAACACGCGCGCCACTTCTTCCAGCATCAGCACATACGAAACAGTATCCAGCCCCGGGCCGCCCCACTCTTCCGGCATCAGCATCCCGCAACAGCCCATCTCGCCGAGCTTCTTGATGGCTTCGGCGGGAAATTTCTCCGCCTTCTCCATCTCTCTGACGGATCGGCGCACTTCCGTCTCCATGAATTGGCGGACGGTATCGCGAATCAGTCTTTGGTGATCTTTGAGTGCAAAATCCATCGTGTCGTTGGCCGCTTTGCGGCCGCACTTAAGACAGCACGCAGGGTACGCTCGATGCTAGCACAAATGGTATCCTCAACCAGGAGACTTATAGGCTGCGCGCTCAAACAACTTTGATCCTTCTGCAGGCGCGTACGCGCCGGTCAGCAAGTGAGGAAAACAAGGATGCCCAGCGATGTCATCACGGTTCCCCAGAATCTGATAAGAAATAAAAAGTTCTGGTAGACCAAGCGAGGGGCAGGCGGTGTCGTAAACGTGCCGCAAACTCTGCGCTTCCTATAAAACTCGCCAACTTCCAGAGAATACCAGCTCGTCGAGCGGGCGATCTGCCGATCGAATCCCAGCGCCAGAGTTGCGGGCAAAATGAAGCTGATTTCAATCACATCGGCACCCCATCCGCGTTTCTACAGTTTAAAGAGTTCGCGCATGCGTTTGACTTGGGAGCGGCCGACGGGGATCTCGGTTTGTTTCTTGTCGTTCATTTTGAGCATGAAGGTGGAGTTGAACCATGGGACGACTTCCTTGATGTAGTGAATGTTGACGAGGAAGGAGCGGTGCGGGCGCCAGAAGGAATCGGAATTGAGGGCTTCCCCGAGATCTTCGAGCGTGCGGTAATTGGAGCTGCCTTCGACTTCGCGAGCCATGACGGTGATGGAGCCGCGCTCGACGGAGGCCCAGATCAAGTCCTCGCCGTCGACGAGCAGCAATTTCTGTTGCGACTTCACCAGCAATTTGACCGGGGGCGCCGAACTGGCTTTCGCCGCGCCGAGCTGGCTGACCAATTGCTCTAGGCGGTCGGTGGCGGAAGTTTGCGTTTCGACCATCTTGCGCGCGCGGGCGATGGCTTTGGCGATGCGCGCCTTGTCGAAGGGCTTTAGGACATAGTCGACGGCATTTACGTCGAAGGCCTGGACGGCGTATTCGTCAAACGCGGTGGCAAAAACCACGTGGGGCATTTTCATTTTACGCTCGACGATGCGCTTGAGCACGCCGAAGCCGTCGAGGCCGGGCATTTTGACGTCGAGGAAGACGAGGTCCGGCGCATGTTCCTTGATCAAGGAGACGGCTTCTACGCCGTTCTTCCCTTGCCCGATTACATTGATTTCGGGAAAGCCTTTCAGCAGGTAGGCCAGCTCGTCGCGCGCGGGCTTCTCGTCGTCTACAATGATGGTGTTGATGGACATCTGAAAGGGCAGGCGCTAGCCTGTGTTCTCCTTCAAGGGGACCTCAAAGGCCGAGTATAGGCGCACAGCATCTCCGCAAGCAAACGACATAGGAAGTAAATGGGGTAAAGGAAGTAAAGGAGCAGAAAACATCGGTTCCAATGCCAGTCTTGCCGGGTCCATAGCTGGCGGCCACAGTGGCTTTTTCCTTTAACTCCTTTGCTTCCTTTACTTCATTAACCTCCTAAACTTCGTTTTCCCGGTATGATGGGCCAGGAGAGCCAGAAATAGGACGAAAATATGAATAAAATCGCACATGCGGCACCCAGGAAGAAGGCACAAGTCCTCAGCAGCACCACGGTCTATGAGGGGCCGGTGTTTGGGATTCGGCGCGACGAGGTGATCGAGCCGAGCGGCGTTCGAGCGATCCGCGAAGTCATCACGCATCCGGGCTCAGTGGTGGTGCTGCCGGTACTCCCAGACGGCAGAATCCTGCTTATTCAGCAATACCGCCATGCTACGCGGCAGTTTTTATGGGAGTTAGTGGCGGGGCGGATGGATCCGGGGGAGACGCCGAAAGTGGCGGCGGCGCGGGAACTGATCGAAGAGACCGGCTACCGGGCGAAGCGGATGCGAGTTTTTCTGGACGTATTTCCCACGCCAGGCTTCCTGGAGGAAAGAATGTTCCTGCTGCTCGCGGAGGGCTTGACGGCGGGAGAAGCAGAACCGGAGGAAGACGAGAAAATAATTTCCCGTGCCTATAAACGCAAGGAACTGGAGGAAATGATGCGGCGGGGGAAACTGCGGGACGCCAAATCGATCGCGGGGATTCTCTATTACTTCCGGTTTCTTGCGGCAGTAACTAGGCCGCGAAGGTAATGGCGATTAAAACGATTTTATAGGCGACATAAGCCTACTTTTTTTCAGTAGAGGAAGCGATTGTTCTATTGACTCGACGAACGATTCTGGTACACTCCGCGCGATTCGTATCTTTAACAGCGTTAGGGTAATGCGACTGCGCTGTGGGAGCGAAATCTCAAAGTCCCCTGGTCAGGAGGGAGAGCGAAGTGCAAGGAACCGTGAAGTGGTTTAACAATAGCAAAGGATACGGCTTCATCGGGCGCGATGATGGTCCAGACGTTTTCGTACACTACTCCGCCATCGTTGGCGATGGGTATCGCACCTTGCAAGAAGGAGACTCGGTCGAATTCGAAATTGTTCAAGGCCCGAAAGGTCCCCAGGCCTCAAACGTATCGAAGGCCGGAGGCTGAAAACGGGAAGCAATCATTAGGCCGGCAGGGACGCGCCCCCTGCCGGCCTTTTTTATTTGAAGTCCGTTCGGGTGAAAGGGCACAGCGTCAATGACCTTCGAAACGGCAGAAATTGTATGTGCCTACAAACCGGTCTTCAGTTCTGATTTTCCGGTCTTTTCGAATTGTTGCTCACATCCGAGTTCAGCACGAAGCTTTTCGCCATCGAGAAGTCGGGGGAAACAAGGTCGGGGGTGCTGCCAGGCGACGAAAATGGGATGAATGATAGGATTGGCACGCCGTCCGCGGCTTGAGAAGTGGCCACAAAACGTTGCCTCGGTTGGTCCCAACGCAAGGAGAGCAAGATTTCCTTACCCTGGTGGACAGTTCCAAGAGAGGTCTTGCCAATGAATTGTCCATCCGCTTGAAGAAGAACCCATACCAGGAACTCCTTCGAGCCAGCCACTCTTTCGAGGATCAGGAAGGCTTGGACTTCCACGTGATTGCGACTGTCTCTCAAAGAAAGCTCCTTCTCTGAATTTGAATCGAGTGGGCGGCTACTGCAATTGCAGTTACGCCGTTGGCTGCAACCGCCCAAACCTCACTCATCGCGTCGAGCCTCCTAAGCCCGTTGGGTCATGACGGCTGCAAGTTACACATCTTTGAAAATACCCGTGGGTATTCCCGTCCGGCGTTACGTAACGTCCGACCACGTCGCCTTGCGGGTCAATCCCGTTGCTCTCGGTAAGAGTTGCTCCCGGTATGTCAACGGGGATGAACTGCCCATCGCTCAGGACCCAGCCGTGCTGGTTTCCATCCTGACTGGTGTAGAAACCGACGATGTTTCCCTCTGGGCTTATGCCGGTAATCCAAGTGAAGGTAGAATTGGGAACGTCGATCGTGGTGAACTTTCCTGCCTGCCGCAAGAAACCATGGAGTACACCGTCACTGCCGAGGTAGGCGCCAACAATTCGCGTGGAGTCGATGACCATTGTTGGAAAAGTTCCCACTGCGCCCGGGAAATCGATCAGAGTGAATTGGCCTCCACTCAAAAGGTAGCCGTGCCCGTGGAAAAAATCGTTACAAACGAATTCCACGCCTACGACATCGCCGGCGTTGCTGATGCCGAAGCCAGCAGTGCACACCGGATTGGCGCTGGGAAAGTCAAATTTCGTAAAGTTGCCGCCGCTCAATACGTAGCCGTGACCACCAAAAGAGTCACCATAGCTTCCCACGATCGCCCCGCTAGCATTGACCCACGCCGCGTCCGTGGAGAAAGTTGCACCTGGCACATCAACGGATGTGAAAGCGCCGTCGCGTAGTACAAAACCATGTTGCTTCCCATCAGTGGAGTTATACCGCCCAACAATCTCGCCCGACGGGGTAATCGCCGTGGCTTGCGTGTTTGTGGAGCCTGGAAAATCAAAAGACTCGAAACGAACGCCATGCCTGGCCTCAAGGCTTGTGGTCTCCCGGCATTGGTTGTTCTGATTACCTAAGGCGTTTGCCGAGGGTGTCGCAAGGAAACCGTGCCGCCCCGATGCGTCCCGAAGGCGGAAGAATCCTGAGACTTGCCCGGTGTTGTTGATTCCTCGCAGAGCGGAATTCTGCGAGTCGGGATAGTCAAAAGAGAGGAATTGACAGGGCGATGGAGGCCCGGTCAAAGACATAACACCGGAAAGAACAAACCCGTGATTCGGGAAGTTAGTGGCGTACTGCCCGACCAGATTTCCAGAATTGCTGAGCTTGTAGGCGTCCGTGAAATCGGCAAGGGGAAAATCGAAGTTGTGGAACTGCGAATTCGGAGCGCGTACAAAACCATGCTCATTTCCGGCCGGGTCGTCAAAGTAACCGCTGATAAAGTTGCCCGAGTTGATGCCCAGGGCGGCGGTCTCCATGGGAGCCGCAGCGGAGTCTTCGAATGAGGTAAACATGCCGCGAGCATCAAGGAAGGCGATGGACGCCGTCAAATCTCCCAGGTCAAAGTCCCCCAAGCTAATGCCCTGCAAATTGATCGCAGTGAACTCGGAATCGACGGCCCCAGGAAAATCCGCTACGGTGTACCAGCCGGAAGGGCTGCGCGTGAAAGCATGAAAGGCTCCGTTAGCGGCTTGCCATAGGCCCACGATTGTGCCCGCATTGTTGATGTCGAATGCAACCGTAGAAATAGAGCCCGGTGGATCAATCGTCACGAACGAGCCGTCCCCTTGCCGCAGGTACCCGTGAAGGACCCCCGCGCTATCTTGGAATCTGCCGACGCTGTCCCCGTGATCGTTGACCGCCTGCGAAACTGTATCAACTGAGCCCGGCGGATCGAATGCCAGGAACGAATAGTTTAGAATTCTCGGCCGCGCCGTCGTGTTCACGAGTACATCGGCTGGTCCCTGCCGGGCGTGCAAGGTTGCGGTGACAAGATTGGTGGAAGTGTCGAACACCGAGATGGTGTTGTCGGCGAAATTGGCTACATACGCCATACCATTCGGGGTGATCCCAAGACTCCAGGGGCTGTTGCCGACAGTAACGAAACCGGTCAGCGAGCGTCCGAATACGTCAATTATCGCGACGGTGTTGGAGAAAAAATCGGCGACATAGGCACGCGAGCCGTCAGGTGCAAAGGCAATCCCGCGTGGAACCGGTCCTGCCGGAATTGAACTGACGACGGTGTTCGTGTTGGTATCCACCAATTTCACTACACTCTCGCCCTGCACGCTGACCCACAGGAAACGGCCGTCGCGCGCGAAGGCGGAATGGAACGGCAACGAACCGACCGGGATGTTGGTGAGGACCGCATTTGACGCGGTATCGATGACACTGATGGTATCGCTGTATTGATTGGAGACGTAGGCGCGCGAGCCGTCGTGAGAGATGGTGACCCAGATAGGATTTGCCCCGGCGCCGACAGGAATCGTCTTGATGACGCTGTTCGTCGCAATGGCGATGACGGTGACGTTATCCGAGGCCTGATTGGCGACGTAAGCAAGCGATCCATCCGGTGTGATTGCCAGGCCGATTGGATTCAGTCCCACCCCTATCTCCATAAGGGGCACGTTTGTAGCCGTATCGAAGACGCTGACGCTAGACGCTTCATGGTTGCTGACGTACATCCTGGAGCCGTCTGGCGTAATGGCAATGCCGCCGTTAGAACCGTGCGCCCAGGGGGCAGTTGCGAAGGCGACGTTGTTGGCGGAATTGATCTCCGTAATGCCGCCGGCGGTGCCGGGCACATAAATCAGGGGGGGCTTGGAAGCAACGTTAGCCGTATTCTGCGCCGCACCCGGCGTCGGCCCTCCAAACCAGGCAATCAGAGTGATCAGCAGCATCCGTACGAGCCGGGTTTGATTCTTCGTTCTGTCCTGGAGAACAGCACCTCGAAAAACATTAATTCGTCTCAGCATTCCCGTACTCTTTTCATTGGCTGTTCGATCGGAACTGGCCCGACCAGGTTTGACCTGGTCAGACGCGTTCCATGCGTTTGACCCGTCAGCAGCAAACGCCCCCGGAAGATGAAGATCTCGTTCCAAGCAAGAAACGCGGCCGGATACCCGCAGAATCGCCCTACGTATGACGTATTTCATGGTGCACCTCGTCGTGCTTTGTGATTTGAACCCGAACCCTGCGTGAAGCCTACGGAGCGCGTTCTCGTAGCACAAGCGACAAGGAGCGACAAACTCGTGCGCTCGAGAAGTGTCGTGCTTTGACGCTGCGGGGGAGGCGTGGTCTGGTTCGGCACAGGCCACGTGCACTGGAATTCTGCTCGCTAAGGCGCCTTAAATGAGCAAGTTAGTCAGGATTAGCCGACTTGTTCGCGGTTACCTTGTGCGCAGGCTATGAACTCGGCTCGCAGGTGTGTTTTCAATTCTGGGCATGAAGTGCTGGCCCGGAGCGTCGTAGCTAAGCAGGAGTTGCCGAATGGAACCAAATTGCCTGTGGCCTTCTTGTCGGAGCTTGGATGGCTCTATAATCCCAGGATCATGGACAACAAACAGATTGCGCGTGTGCTTCGCGAGACAGCCCAACTGCTCGAAATTGATGGCGCGATTATCGGGAGATATCGCAGCTACGAGAAGGCGGCGGAATTGATCGACAGCCTCCCGGACTCGATCGAGCAGCTGGTGAAGGAACCGGGAAAGCTGAAGGAGCTTCCGGGAATCGGGGACCGCATGGTGGAGCATTTGCAAGAAATCGTGAAGACCGGTGAGTACGCGCTGCGGAAGAAGCTGCTGAAGAAATATCCGGCGACGATTCTGGAGGTGCTGCAACTGCAGTCGCTAGGGCCGAAGAAGGTGGCGTTCCTGTGGTCGAATTTTAAGGCCGGGACGGTGGCGGACGTGGAGCGGATCGCGAAGGAGGGGAAACTGCGCGACCTGCCGGGGTTCGGCGAAAAGAGCGAACAAAATATTCTGAGAGCGGTGGAAGTGTTCAAGAAATCGAGCGGGCGGTTTCACATTAACACGGCGGAAGATGCGGCGGCGGCGATCAGCGCGCATATTGAGAAAGCGGGAAAAGCGGTGGAGTCGGTGACCCCAGCGGGGTCGTTGCGGAGGGGGAAGGAAACGGTCGGGGACCTGGATTTACTGGTGACGCTGGCAGACGGGCACACTTCGCAGAAACACGTGGACGCGCTGGCGAAGCACATTTTGGAATTTCCGGGCATCGACCAAACACTGGCGCACGGAGAAAACAAAGTTAGCTTTACTCTGGGGAACGGTTTGCAGGTGGACGTGCGGTTGCTCGAAAAAGAAAACTTTGGGGCGGCGCTACTTTATTTTACCGGATCGAAAGAGCACAACGTGGCGCTGCGCGGGCGCGCCAACGACATGGGGCTGACGCTCAATGAATATACGCTGGCGACTTTGAAAGCTGAGAAAAGAGTGGCGGGGCGGACCGAGGAAGAGATTTATGCGAAATTGAAACTGGATTTCATCCCGCCGGAGCTGCGCGAAAATACCGGAGAAATTGCCGCCGCCGAACATCACAAGCTGCCGCATCTGGTGACCTTGAAGGACATAAAGGGCGACTTGCAGATGCACAGCACGGCGAGCGACGGAAAAAACTCGGTTGAAGAGATGGCGGAGGTGGCGCGGCAACTGGGGCACCAGTACATCGCAATCACGGACCATTCAAAAGCGGTAACGGTGGCCAACGGATTGGACGAAAAGCGCATGTCGGCGCACATCAAGAAGATTCGCGCCGCGAATGAGAAGGAGCTGGGGATTCGGGTACTGGCGGGCGCGGAAGTGGACATCCTCAAGGATGGGTCGCTCGACTACTCGGACGAGATCCTGGCGCAGCTTGAGGTAGTGGTGTGCTCGATCCACTCGTACTTTAACCTAGACCGGGCCGCGATGACCGAGCGCATGCTCGCGGCCATCGAAAACCCCTACACGCAGATCATCGCGCATCCGACGGGCCGCTTACTACTTCGGCGCGACCCGATCGATTACGACATGGAAAAAGTGCTGGAAGCCTGCGCTAAGCACGGGGTGGCGATGGAATGCAACTCGTACCCGGACCGCTTGGACTTGAAAGATGTGTATTTGCGAATGTGCAAGGAGCGCGGCGTGAAGGTGGTCATTTCGACAGACTCCCACAACACTGGCAACTTGGCGTTTATCCGCTACGGCGTGACCATGGCGCGGCGCGGCTGGCTTGAGAAGAAGGATGTGATCAACACCCTTCCAGCTGCCGAGTTCTTAGCCGCACTCCGGCCCAAGCCCGGCAACACCAGCAGGAAACACGCTGCCAAGGGTCAACGCTAACCCGCTTGTCCAAACACTTGCTGCGTGAACTCGTGCGCTCCCGGCGCGTTGGAGTGACACCGTCCCCCACGGGTTCCCGCCTGCGAGACGCGCGTTGTAACGACTCTGTGAAGGCGTCGGCGGGGAGGAGATTTCAGGATCCCGTGCGGGGACCGGGAGATTTTCGCTTGACAACCCTAAACTGTCCGAGTACAAGGCAGAATACCCTAAAAGGCCCGACTTGCCCCGACGTGCCAGCCACGATCCTTCCTCAACTCGAGTGAAGCCTGCGAGCATGGCACATTGAAATTCTTCTGGACTCCGAACCAAGAAGGACGAACCGATGACACTTGAACGTCGCGACTTCCTCAAGACCACAACCAGTGGATTAGCCTTCGGCCTTGTCAAAGCCGGAATGACATACGCGCAGACCTCCGGCCCCGCGAGTGGAGAATTCGAGGGTGGAACCGGATCCCTGCGCCTCGAAGGTCGATTGAAAGCAGGGGTGCTGAAGCTGGAAGCGCAGGATTTTATCGAAGACAACGATCGAGCGCTTATTATCCAAGCTAAATTGGATGCTGTTAAGTTGTACGGTGCGATGTTCAGTTACGACCGTGATCGTACAGTTTTTGCCCTGCTGAGGGATAATGACCATTCCACGACGCTCGTCCTAAGCGACACGGACGACCCTAAAATCGGGCGGCTTGTAGTTTGGAACGACACGGAAGTTCCAGAAAACTTTAGGGTCGACAAAGATAAATTCATGGACACGAAAAATCTGAAAGCAAGCATTCTCGATGGAAGAGAAAAGAGTCTCGATGTGCTTGGAAAGAGGAAGCCGCCTGAATTTACTTTGGAAGAACTTGAGGCTGTTTTCGGAAGCAACACGGCGCTGCTGGAGTTCATGCGCGGTAAGAGGTCCGCACATCACCCTCTTCCATCTAATAAGTTGGCCGCGTCGTTTTGCGACATAGTAAGCACCTTGCCGGGAAGTCTGTTCGGCTTGGCGTGGTACGGCCGCTATTATTGATGTCTTGCGAAGTTTTTTCGGGAGCAAACGTCTCAGACGAACCCAGGCCGAGAGTGTTCATTCATTAGGGTTTTTCGCCGCGGGCCCGATCGCTGAGGCCCATGTAGATCAGCAATTGCTGGAATCGTTCATCAGAGCGGAGCTCTTGAAACAGAGGCGAAACCTTTAGATGCACCACTCCAGGGGACCGGCGGCTCACCGCCTCCTTCAGTGCCTCCAGAGCATTCTCTTTTTCCGAAAGACCCGCGTATACGATGGCCAACCGATAAGGTGAAGCATGAGTGGCTGACTTGAGCTCCAGTAATACGTGCCTGGCGTCGTCTTTCTTCCCGGAGACAGCGAAAACGTATCCGAGCTCCGCTAGGGCTTCTGTGCTTCCGTGCGAAAGTTCCATCGCTTTTTTCAACTCTGAAACGGCTTCCCCATAGAACTGCTTTTGGACATAGACCTGGCCCAAATGACGGTGCGCCGGAGGGTTCAGTGGATCGATGTCCAGCGTTTTGCGACATTGTTTAACGGCTTGGTCATATTGCCCGGAGTAATATAAGACGGCAGAAAGGTTATCATTCGCGATGGCCGAGAGTGGATCAAGTTGCTGGGCGATTCTGGCTTCCGAGAGGGCTTCCGGCAACCGCCCCAATTCGAACAGGAGATTCGAATACGAGACGTGCGCCAGTACCTGCCCTGGGTTCAGCTCAAGAGCCCTTTTGTACTGCTCTTCGGCTCCTTTCCAGTCCCAGTCGTAGTCCTCCTTGACATTCGCGAGGGCGGAATGAGCCTCGCCGAGGGAATCGTCAATTTCGAGCGCCTTGAGTGCCGCTGATCTGGCCTTTGGGAAGGCCTCTTCGACGGGGACCCCGGACAACTCAGGGAGTACATGATAAGAATCCGCCAAACCCGCGTATGCGAGAGCGTAGTTGGAATCTTTGCTGATGGCCCGCTGGAAATAAAGTATGCTCTTCTCTAATCCCTCCGTTGTCCTCTTGTTCCAATAGAAACGGCCGGCAAGATAGGCTTCGAGCGCCTCGGGATTCACCTGGCGAGACTTGGCCAGGCGGGCCTGCTCTTGAGGCGTCAGCTTAATCTGAACTTCATCGGCGATCGCCTTGGCTACCGCGCTCTGCAGCGTCAAAATGTCCCGCAAATCTCGCTCGTAGCTCTTCGCCCATAGGTGACGGTCTGCCGAAGCTTCGATAAGCTCAGCGTTAATTCGCACTCTGTCGCCCGCGCGTTGTACGGAACCGTCCACAATGGCATCCACATGCAGTTCTCTTGCAATCTGCGGCAGCGGCTTCTTAGCCCCCTTGTAAACCATTACCGAAGTACGGGAAATCACGCGGAGCCCACCGATCTGGGCCAGCTCCGTGATCAATGCTTCTGTCACGCCATCGGCAAAATAGTCTTCCTGGGGATTGCCGGAAAGATTTTCGAGTGGGAGTACAGCTATGGAACGGATTTGCACGGGTCGATTACGGCCCATCATTCGGTCGCGCCAACCACCGACGTTCATCGCTGTCAGTATCAATGCAAGCGCCGGCAGTCCAAAAACGGTGTAGCCCATCCACTTTGCGATGCGGCCCCAAACCGCGGAGGGGGGAGGCGAGGGGGCGTATCTGGAAGAGGACGGCTCGCGTCTGCGTAGGTCCACAAGAAGTTCCGTCGCGGATTGGTAGCGCCGGTCAGGGTCTTTATCCAAACACTTCATGATGATGGCTTGGAGTTCGTCGGATATGCGCGAATTCAATGCGCGCGGGGCGACCGGGGGTTGATGAAGGATGGCATCAATCAAGCGTGAAATCTGTGACTCCTGAAAGGCGCGCTGGCTTGTGGCCATTTCGTAGAGCACAGCGCCGATGGCATAGATGTCGGCGCGGGCATCCAAGGGAATGCCGGTGAGCTGCTCGGGCGACATGTAGGGAAGCGTGCCTGCAGCGGCTTGCGAGTCAGTGAAGGTCTCGGTCGATCCTTCCTCCACGGGCCTCAACAACATCGCCAAGCCGAAGTCCAGAATCTTGGCTCGTCCCTTCTCGGTGATGGCGATATTTGCCGGTTTCAGATCTCGATGCACGATACCGCGCTCGTGGGCCTCTTCCAGCGCCGCGGCAATTTGCATTCCGAGCCCGACCACTTCTTTTTCTGGTAGTGGACCGGCCGTAAGCCGATCCGCAAGGGTTTTTCCCGGGACGTACTCCATCACAAGAAAATCCATGCCCTCTTGCGTGCCGAATTCATAAACCGTTTCGATATTGGGATGGTTCACCTTGGCCAATGCCATGGCTTCCCGGCGGAAATGCTTGCGGGCAGCGTCGTCGGCCAGAGTTCCCGAAGGCAGAACCTTTAGCGCTACATCGCGGTCGAGCTGCTCATCACGGGCACGGTAGACAATACCCATCCCACCGGCAGCTACTTTCTCGAGGACCCGATAGTGGCCCAGAGTCTGGCCAATCATGAGGCAGGACCTGCTTACTGGGGCCATCTTAGGGTGAGCGGCCGGGCAAGTCAACGCAATGCACTGTAGCTGTCTCTGTGGCAAGATTTCCTCTCAGTTTCCTTCCCTGCTGAGTAAGTAGTGCTTCGCCGGGGCCAGGCGTTGCAATTGCAGTCACCATAGGAACAGGCATAGTCTCGTGGGAACATAGAGACGGTAGGTGGAGGTCTGGAAAGAGGCCGACAGGGAACATTTTGACCCGCTTTCGCGTACCTTTTGTCAGAACGCCGTATTTCGGAGGGAGTCACAAATGAGAGCTTTCTTACGGCCAACAAAGGCCTATCGAGTGGGTTTCGCCTGCGCGGCCATCGTGGCGGCTAGTGTTATCGCCGCACCCCTGGTACAAGCCGAGGAAGTGACCAAGTCGTTCGTGGTGTCGGGACGACCCAATGTACGGGTAGAGACGAATGACGGAAGCGTGCGCGTCAGCACCAGCGACTCGAAACAGGTCGAGTTTCGCATCGAATACCAGGGGTACGAGCTGGGCAAGACTGTTCACGTTGACGCTCACCAAGACGGCGATAAGGTCGAGGTGATTGCCCGGGTCATCGGCCATTGGGGATTTGCTTGGGGCCACAATTCGCGGCGGCTGCACATTGAAGTACGCATGCCGCGGGAAGCCGACCTCGACGTCCATTCCGGTGACGGAGCTGTGCAAGCCGAATCCATCACTGGGACAGTGAAAGTCTATACCGGCGACGGGTCCGTAAAAGCCTATTCCCTTAGCGGGAACATCGATCTGCATACCAACGACGGCAGCATTGCTGTGGATGGTCTTAAGGGCGACATCCGCCTCCACACCGGGGACGGCTCGATTGAAGCGCGTGACTTGGATGGCAAGGTCGATGCCGACTCCGGCGACGGGCATGTCCGGATCGCGGGCCGGTTCGACGCGCTGAATGTGAAGACGGGGGACGGCAGCGTGGACACGCGCGTGCTGCCCGGCTCCAAGATGGCCACCAGCTGGACGATTCGGACCGGCGACGGAAGCGTGGACCTGGTGTTGCCATCCGACTTTCAGACGAATATTGATGCCAGTACCGGGGACGGCCACATCAGCCTAGGCATCCCGGTCACAGTCGAGGGGAACTTCAGCAACTCGCAGGTTCACGGAAAGATGAATGGCGGCGGGCAACCCTTGACGATCCATACGGGCGATGGATCGATTCGACTGAGCAAGAGCTAGGCTATCTCCAGCACTAGGCGGGTTGTGAGAGCGATCGCCTCCCCTAGTTCCAGTACTCCGCTGACGTGAGCTGGCGGCTACAGCTGTCCTCTTTTGGCGACTTCTTTGCACTTCCCCTTGCGCAACTCGTTGAAAATGCAGGATGTGACTTTGGCGGTCAGCTTGCACTCTAATATATCGAGCATCAGGAGATTGTCGTGATCATCTATGTTTTGCTCGCAGCTATCATTTTATTGGTAGCGGTGACCTTCATCAGCTCCCTCAATCTGTCGAACCCACGACGCCGGCACTGATTGCCATTCATTCCGCTAGAGTCATAGTTCTGGGCAATCGGAATCCCGTAAGAAGTCTTCCCGTCGGAGCTTCCGCTAAAGCATAATCACGGTCCAGATGGCACTGACCTGGCCGCCAAGAGAATTTGGCGACCCAGCACACCCACGGTGCATACGAGAAATTTCCGCTGGCAAATGAAGAATAAGCGACTACCTGACTGCCTTTACGTTGTCGTGAGGAAGGCCGGGCACCGGAACCATTTAGTGGCTCTTGCGTATTAACAGGTACCCAAATGAAAACTGCTTCTGACCAAACGCCCCTGAACAATAAAAAGCAACCTTTCCTCGCAGATGGCATGCTCATCGTCGTATTTCTCGCCATCGCCAACTTCCCGATGCATTTTTATTTTAACAACCGGTACGGCTACTTTCGCGATGAATTCAATTACATAGCCTGCGGAGAGCATCTTGCTTGGGGCTATGTGGATCATCCGCCGCTGATTCCGTTTCTCGTCAAAATTTGCAGGCTGGTGCTGGGTGACTCGCTTCGCAGTATTCGATTCATCCCGGCGCTGGCGACTTCGGCTGCCGTAATTCTGACGGCGATGATCGCCCGAGAACTCGGTGGCCGACGATTTGCGCTGGTACTTTCCGCGCTGGCCTTCATCGTCGCGCCCATCACGCTTTCCGACGGCAGCCTGCTGACCACCAACTGCCTCGAGCCTTTGCTGTGGATGGGGTGCGTGTATTTCGCGATCCTGGCGATTAAGCGCGATGATCCCCGCTACTGGCTCTGGTTTGGGGTTGTCGCCGGTATCGGCCTGGAAGAAAAATACTCGATTGCCGTGCTTGGGTTTGCCATTGTGGGGGGGCTGTTGTTGACGGAGCAGCGCCGCGTTTTTGCGACCAAGTGCATGTGGCTCGGCGGCGCGCTCGCGTTTCTGGTTTTTCTTCCGAACTTTCTCTGGAACGTAGAGCACCACTGGCCGTTTGCCGAACTCATGCACAACATCAAGGCCGACGGCCGCGACGTGGTGCTTTCTCCCGCGGCGTATTTCGCCCAGCAGGTGCTCCTGATTCACCCGCTTCTCGCGCCGATTTGGATCATCGGGGTGCTCGCCTTTCTGTTTTCTGCCCGGCTGAAGCCGTATCGCTTCCTCGGCTGGACTTATCTTTTCGCATTCACCGTGTTCGTCGCCCTGAAAGGGAAGAATTACTATCTCGCACCAATCTACGCAGCTTACCTCGCAGCCGGTGCAGTGGTGATTGATGGTTTCATCGCACGGACGCGACAGGCCTGGCTGAAACCCGTGCTGGCAATTCTGATTCTTGGAGGAGGGGCGTGGCTCGCCCCGCTCTTGATGCCGGTGCTTCCGATCGACCAGTTTATTTCCTACATGGAGAAGCTGCCGTTCAAGGTACCACGCAGCGAACACTCTCACATGCGGGCCATTCTGCCACAACACTATGCGGATCAATTTGGATGGGAGGAGATCGTCGCTGAAGTCAATCTCGCCTACACCAAGCTATCGCCAGAGGAGCGTACGGGGTGCGGCATTATGGCACAGGACTACGGGCAGGCGGGCGCCATTGATTTCCTGGGGCGCCGCTACGGACTCCCGCCCGCGCTCAGCGGCCACCAAACCTATTTTCTCTGGGGCCCGCGCGGCTATTCGGGGAATTGTTTGATCGTATTGGACGATTCAAGGGAAGTCCTGGAAGGCCTCTTCGAACACGTCGAATTTGTGGGCAATTCCGCCGACAACCCCTATGCATTGGAGCGTGAGATCCCTGTCTTCATTTGCCGCGGCGCAAAACTCGGACCGCTGGCCCAGCTCTGGCCGCAGCTGAAAAAATGGCGGTAGAGCATGCCTAGCATGCCTGCCTTTCATTGACTCCAAGTAGTGTGCTGTCTATGATGACGTGCGCGATGAGGGTATTTCCCTGTATTTCTCCCTAAGGCTTCCAGTTTCCAGAAATTCCGCCCGCACGGTGGATCGCGGGCCGATTCCGGATGGGTGAGAAAGGTGGAGAGCCATGGACCTGAATAAGGCCATCTTGTACGGACAATTGGTGAAGGCCGCCTACGACGTTGCCACGAACGATCTTGGCAACCGAGCGGGCAAAACCGTGGAGGCCGGGCTAGGTGCGAACAAGACAACCTACGAGGTTATTGCGTCGATTTACGCCAATGACCTGGCGACAGACAAAACGCAACCGGGAACGGTCAAAACCGTCTCGATGGGCCTGATTCTCTGGCAAGCGAACACGGGTGAGGCCGTGATCGCCATTCGCGGCACGGTAGGCATCCCGGAATGGGTTCAGGACGCCAAATTTGGCACGAAACCCTGCTTCTTCCTGCCAGAAGCTGGTGCAACAGAAGATGGCTTCACGGACGTGTACAAATCGTTTGCGGTCAGCTCCCCGACGGGGCCATCGGTAACAGCATCGCTGGCGACAATTTTCGGCGCCCGGCAAATTAATTCTCTAACCGTGTGTGGACACAGCTTGGGGGGAGCGCTGGCGACGCTGCAGGCGCTGGATGCAGCCGCAAACAGCACAAACAATAAACTCAAGAATCCCACCGTTTACACGTATGCCAGTCCTCGCACGGGCGATGATAGATTCGCAAGCGTCTATAACAGTAGGATTCCGAATACGTTTCGCATTGCCAACCGGGCTGATCTCGTGCCGAAGTTGCCGCTCCCTCCCCCATACGATCACGTTGCCGGTCTGTACAGTATCAGTGCACTGAAGTTTCTTCCCCCTGCCGTACTGGTCGAGCCCAACGTGGTCTGCGAACACGTCTTGGAAACCTACCTCCATCTTTTGTCAAAGCTTGCGGGCGGAGAGGTGCTACGACTGAGGGAGGAATGCAGGGCTTCCACAGGCTTGGGTAAGTTTGTGAAGCATCTCAAGATGGAAACGAGGAGCGTCGATCAATTGATCGCGGACGTACGTAAAGGGGCATAGTACTCGGGCAACAACCAACTCGACTCTAGAGCGGCCAACTGCACACAGTTGAATAACTGGTTTTTGTGCTTACCACCACAGGAAGACCCGCTTTCGCCCAAGCGGCCGGGCCTCCCTCGAGGACGCTCACCTCTTTTCTACAATGTCCGAGCAAGCCACTTTGACAAACCAGCACGATGGGAAGGTGCGTGCCGAAGTCCTTCCGGCGCGATTCCCCTTTCGTCCATTGGAATATTTGCCGCACCAGGAATATGCCCTGTCGCAAATTCCGGGAACGCACGCACGTCCACGTTGTGGGCGGGGGCGGTCGGCTGCTGCGAGGCCAGTTCGGGAACGGCGAGGATCTTCAAATCTGTTCTTCCTCCTACCTATGAGGAGGCGTTTGCTCTGAAAAGGATTCAAGATTTTTATGCTTGGACCTTAGTTTAGTCAGATTCTTCGAGGCCCGCAGGATCGTGCGACGGACGCCGCAGCTCTAGGGAGGTCCGGGCATCTGTCTTCTACAACCTTCTAACGCGAAAGTGAAGGCGTTTTGAAGCCTGGGGTACAATTCCCTTCCCGGATAGAAAGGGTGAATCTTGGAGAGAAAAGCGTCGCACGGCCGCGGATTGCGAATCATCGCGGCGTTTAAGTTGCTGAAGGCCGTGGCGCTACTGGCGCTGGGGGTGGGGGCGCTGCGATTGCTGCACAAAGACGTGGCGGCGATCGTGGAGCATTGGATCAACGTTTTCCGCGGCGATCCGCACAATCATTACATCAATTTATTGCTGACAAAACTGGCGATCGTGGATGACCGGCGGCTGAAGGAGCTGAGCATCGGCACGTTCTTGTACTCGGCAATTTTCTTCACCGAAGGCATTGGGCTGGCGCTGAAGCAGCGCTGGGCGGAGTACTTCACCGTTATCACAACTTCTTCGTTTCTACCTTTGGAAATATATGAGATCGCCAAGCATGCCAGTGCAAGCAAAATTCTAGCGCTGGCGATCAATCTGGCCGTGGTGGTCTACTTAGTCCTGGAAATACGGCGTTTTCCCAAGAGGCGCTCGTGATTGAAGCAGTTCTAGAGAATTCAGCGCGACGAAAAGCTAAGGGATCGTGAGGGTATACCCTTCACGGACGGCCGCGGCCGTTTCACTGCCTTGATAGCGGTAAACGACGACCAAGATTTTGTCCGCGCCGATGGCGGGATCACCGCCGAGCGCGCCGTTGGTCACCACGAAGCTCAGGGTTCCCTCGCGAACGCGGGTGCGCAAAAGCTCGGTGACGTTAACCGTCCGGCCCTGGATGCCATAGTAAGCGCCAATAATTCTTAGATTGTTGCCATCATCGCGGTCACGATCCCGGTCACGATCCCGGTCACGGTCACCCGCACTTGCAGGACGATCGCTCAAGTCTTCGCGGCGCACCGCGAACATGCGCGCTTCAATGAAGCCACCTTCCCTAAAATTGAATTCGCGTTCCTCATTTCTACGGTTTCTAGCAAAAATGCGGAGCGACTTGTCGGCACCGACGGCGGGATCGCCGCCCATGGTTTGGTTGTTGACGGCGACTCTGCCATTCACGCCGCCGCGCCCGATCAGGTCGTTGAGAATGTTAGTGACATCATTGCGCTGATTCCTGGACCCATAATCCGCGCGCACGATCTGCCAGACGTCGTCCTGTCCCGCGACTCGCGAAGTGAAAATCGCGGCGCCGGAAGCGACAACGGCCATAGCAATGAGAAAAATCCCGTACCGTCTTGTGAATTTCATTTGAAACTCCTTTTAGGCCAACAGCCCAGAACATGCTTTATCTCACTTTAACTCCGTGGCGGTTCGCTTGACCGACAAACCAAGCCGTCATTGTCTTGAAGGTCTACACCGTTGCCTCACAATCCACAAAACCCTTGAGCGCTTGACTTCATTGCAATAGTTTCTTATAAGGTAAATAACCCTGGCTCGCCGCCCCCAACGTCTCTGGAAGGAGTCATCGCCATGCCTCGAAAAGCGAAAGCCCCTCTTCCGCAACCCCTGTTTAGCGAGCCTGTATTCAACGAAAATGGGGCCCCGACTCCCGATCCGACAACGTTCCGGTCGCCTCACGACCCGAAAACGGACGCCCAACTCTATAAGCAGGTACAAAGTCTGCTCACCAAAGATACGGTTAGTTTCGCCACCGCCCGCGGAAATCCCGGAGATGTCTTTACGCTAGCGAGCGCACTCGGTTCACAGGGGCCTGCGGACGTGCAAGCGATCCAGAATGCCGGGCAGATCGTTTTTCACGCCATCGGAGACTCCGGAGCCTCTTCCGTAGGTAAGCTTGGGAATGAACTGAACGTGGCGGATCATCTTACAAATGACTTCCACACTTCCACGGGGGCGAATCGTCCCGCTTTTCTATTCCATTTGGGAGACATCATCTACAACTTCGGAGAATCGCCGTTTTACTACGACCAGTTCTATGAGCCGTTCCGCAATTACGCAGCGCCGATCTTCGCCATCCCTGGCAACCACGACTCGTTCATGATCCCAGGTACCACCGCGGTGAATGCGCCGTTGACGATCTTCAGCCGCAACTTCTGCTCGACGAGCCCGGTGGTGACCCCGGAAGCCGGATCCCTCCATCGTACCGCGATGACGCAACCCGGCGCGTACTTCGCCCTGGACGCGCCCTTTGTTCGTATCATTGGCCTCTTCAGCAATGCTTTAGAGGATCCGGGCCTGATATCCAGCCAGCAGGGTCAGAAAACAACCTGGCCCAGCGTCCCCGACGTGCAGCTCGCCTTCTTGACTGCCCAACTCAAAAACATCAAGGCTCAGAACTTCTCTGGGGCCGTGCTTATCGCTGTGCACCACCCGCCTTTCAGTTATTCGCCCGATAGAGGTAGCAGCGCCGGCGCTCACGTCGGCAACACGCTGATGCTGCGAGAGATCGACACGATTTGCCAGGCACAGGGCGTGTACCCTCATGCCTTTCTCTCCGGGCACGCCCACAACTATCAGCGTTACACCCGCAAATTGAGTTTTGCAGGGAAGAACTACAGTGTTCCTTTCCTTGTCGCTGGAGATGGCGGTTTCAACGTGAAGTCGATCGTCTATTCGAGCGGAGGTTCAACGCCTCCCCCGCCTGCTCCGGGAACGCAAGTGAACTATCTTGATCCCAATCCCGTGCTGACGGCCACCGGGCTCACCATCGATCAATACAATCAGACGAACTATGGCTATTTGCGAATCATGGTGAACAGCACGCAGCTGCGCATTGAATTCCATCCCGTGAGTAAGACTGGCGCGCCGCCAAGCCTCGATACGGTGACGGTCGACCTCGCGAGCCACACGGTAGTGGCTTAAGGAAGAGGGGCGGCCGTATCTTCATCCTGGCCGGCGGTGGGCCCGAGCCAACACCTGCGGCCGAACTCCAATGCTCGCCCTTGCGCGTTGCGCGCCGCGAATCAAGCCGGCTAAACTTCCAGGTCTATGAAAAGCAAATTCTTCGCGGTTGTCATGATTGTCCTTTTTGGCCTTCCCTTGAAGGCCGAACAACCTAAGGCCCTCTTCTACCTGACGCGTGATCCCAAGTCCGTGCGGTCTTTCCTTGCGCACGCGGACAGAATCGACATCCTCGTTCCCGCCTGGTATTCCGTTGATTCGGATGGCCTCGTCTCCGGCGGCCCGAATCCGCTCGTGCTAGAAGCGGCGCGCCAGCACCATGTCCCGGTCATGCCGATCGTCGTTAACGGTGGATTTTCGCAAGAAGATTTTCACAAGCTGCTCATGAATCGTGAGGCTTGTGAAATCATGAGCCGGAGCCTACGAGCGGCCTCGAAGGAAAATGGCTATATCGGGTTTCAATTGGACTTTGAAAATATCCACTGGACGGAACGCAGCGAACTTTCCCGTATGGTCGCTGAACTCTCTTCGGAGTTTCATAGCGCCAAACTCCAGCTCAGCATTGCCACTGTCCCGAATGCCCCGGGCGCACCCGGCGAAGGCGGGTTTTCCAATTGGATTTATGAAAATTGGCGTGGCGCATACGATTTGAAAGCGCTCGCGTCGAGCGTGGATTTCATTTGCCTGATGACTTACGACCAGCACACTCGTTGGACCGCACCGGGTCCTGTTGCCGGATGGGCTTGGACCACCAGCAACCTCGATTACGCCCTGAAGTTTGTGCCCCGGGAAAAACTCTCGCTCGGGATTCCGCTCTACGGCTATCACTGGTTTGCCGGCACGCCTGTGAAAGCTGCCCCGCAACCCGGTTTCCCTCCCACGGACAAACCCAACCCCAGCGCGGAATACATCGCTACCGACGACGCTCTGGATCTCGCCAAGGCTTACGGAGGACACCTCGAATGGGACGCGCTGGATCGTTGCGCGTGGTTTTTCTTCTACCGCGACGACCTGCGCGAATGGGTTTTTTTCACCGACGCGCGCACCTTTCGCGAGCGTTATGCGCTGGTGAACGACCGCGGCCTGCAGGGGTTCTGCTCCTGGGTTCTCGGCCAGGAAGACCCTGCCATCTGGGATCTCTTGCCTTCCCACAAATGAGCGCTCGCGACGCGCTCGTTTTTGCCATCGCGATTTGCAAATCTTTGCCGCTTCCCTCATTATTATTTGTTTGTTCGGGGACGCGGCACGCTTCCGCTGCGGCAATTCTTGTTCTAATTTCATTTTTTCTGTCGATCGCGTTGCGATCGTTCATTAAGGAGCGGCATGGAAAAGCCTTCCAAAATCGCGCCCGCCAAGGGAAGACTCGGAGTGTTGCTTCCGGGCATGGGCGCTGTCAGCACGACGTTTATGGCCGGAGTCGAACTTGTTCGCAAAAGAAAGTCGCAGCCCGTGGGCTCGCTCACGCAGATGGGCACGATTCGCCTGGGCAAGCGCACGGAGGGCCGTTCGCCGCTGATCCATAAGTTTGTTCCGCTCGCCGAGCTGAAAGACCTTACCTTCGGCGGCTGGGATATTTTCAAGGACAACGCCTACCAGTCCGCGGCGAAGGCGGGCGTCCTAAATCCGCAAGACCTGGAAAAGGTGAAGCCGTTTCTCTCTACCATCAAACCGATGAAGGCGGCGTTCGATCACGACTTCGTCAAGTTGATCGATGGCCCCAACATTAAAAAAGGCAAGAACAAGTACGAGCTGGCGCTCGAAATCAAGGAAGACATCGCCGCCTTCCGCAAAGAGTCGCGCGTTTCGCGGTTGGTGACTTGCTGGTGCGGCTCGACGGAATCGTTTGTGAAGCCGGAAGACGTACACTCCACGCCGGAAAAGTTTGTCGAGGCCATGAAGTCCAATCATCCGGCGATCGCGCCGTCGATGCTGTACGCGTGGGCTTCGGTTACCAGCGGTGTACCTTATGCAAACGGCTCGCCGAACCTCAGCGTGGATATTCCTGCGATTCAAAAGCTCGCGCACGATCACAACGTGGCGATTTGCGGAAAAGATTTCAAGACTGGCCAGACCTTGATCAAAACCGTGCTCGCGCCTGCGTTCAAGGCACGCATGTTGGGGCTGGACGGCTGGTTTTCCACGAACATTCTTGGCAACCGCGATGGCGAAGTTCTTGAGGACCCAGGTTCGTTCAAAACCAAGGAGGAATCCAAGCTCAGCGTTTTGGAATACATTCTCCAGCCGCAATTGTATCCGCAGCTTTACGGCAAGATGCACCACAAAGTGCGTATCAACTACTATCCGCCGCGCGGCGACAACAAAGAAGGCTGGGACAACATCGACATTTTCGGATGGCTCGGCTACCCCATGCAAATCAAGGTGGATTTCCTCTGCCGCGACTCCATTTTGGCCGCGCCCATTGTGCTCGATCTGGTTTTGTTTATGGATTTGGCGCAACGCGCGGGAATGCGCGGTATTCAGGAGTGGCTCAGCTTCTACTTCAAGTCGCCGATGACCGCGCCGGGGCTTTACCCGGAGCATGACCTCTTCATCCAGTCTATGAAGCTGAAGAATACGCTTCGCTGGATGAAGGGCGAGGACCTGATTACTCACCTCGGGAATGAGTATTACGACTAGTTTGTACTAGGCGCCGCGGGCAGCAGCTGATTTTGCCTCGACGGCATCGAGAACGCGGGCCGAATAAATCAATGCGGCTCCGGCGTTCATGCTGACGGCCACGCCCAGGGCTTCGGAAATCTCTTCCTTGCTCGCGCCAGCCTTCAGAGCGGCCTCCGTGTGAAACACAATGCAACCATCACAGCGCGTGGTGACGGCGACAGCCAGGGAAATAAGCTGGCGCGTCTTTTCGCCGAGCTTGGTGGTCTTGGCGTTGGCAGCACTCAACGTCTGATAACCGCGAAGGGTGTCTGGCGAAAGCTTGCCAAGTTCCCCGACTCTGCCCCCGATTTCCTTGTGGTACTGGTTCCAGTCCATGACCATCGTAATCTCTCCTATTCTTGAAAAGCTCGAGTCGCGGGCGATTATACTCTCAGGCCGCGCGAATGTGATATCGTTTCGAGTTCACCCGAGCCTGTCGGGTTGCCAGGCGGAAGTAGCGGCGAGGCGCACCCCTTTCCTCGTGAGCCGCCAGAGCAGTCGAAATGATTCCAAGGAGCTGCATTCATGAAGAATTCCTATAACGGACAAGCAGTGCCCTCGAGTGGCAAGGCCATCGGTTACAGCGCCGGCGAACTCGTAGTGCCGGACTCGCCGATCATTCCGTTCATCGAAGGGGATGGAACGGGCCGCGATATCTGGAAAGCGTCGCGGCGCGTCTTTGAAGCAGCCGTGGAGCAGGCTTACGGCGGGAAGCGGCGCGTGTCGTGGTTCGAGGTGTTCGCCGGCGAGAAGGCTTTCAAAACGTTTAATGAATGGCTGCCCAATGATACGGTCGAGGCCATTCGTGATTTCCGCGTGGCCATCAAGGGGCCGCTCACTACGCCGGTGGGAGGCGGCATCCGTTCGCTGAACGTGGCGCTGCGACAGCTCTTGGATCTTTACTCTTGCGAGCGCCCGGTGCGATATTTCAAAGGAGTTCCCTCCCCCGTGCGCGAACCGGAAAAGATGGATGTGTTCATTTTTCGCGAAAATACCGAAGACGTTTATATCGGCATCGAGTGGAAATCCGGCACGCCGGAAGTCAAGAAACTGCTGGAATTTTTGAATAACGAAATGCTGAAAGACGGGAAGAAGCAGATTCGCTGGGATTCCGGCGTCGGCATCAAACCGATTTCGCCGACGGGGACAAAACGATTGGTGCGGCGCGCCATCAAGTACGCTCTGGCGAACAAGCGCAAGGGCGTGACGCTGGTACACAAAGGCAACATCCAGAAATTTACGGAGGGAGCGTTTCGCGATTGGGGCTACGACCTGGCACGCGAGGAGTTCCGTGCGCAGACCATCACCGAGCGCGAAAGTTGGATCGTGGACAATTTGGACAAAAATCCCTCGCTTAGCGTGGAACAGAATGCCGCGCTGGTCGAGCCGGGACTCGAGCAAGCCACCGACGCGTTTAAGAAGACCGTCTATGCCGAGGTGAAGCAGACGCTCGACGCGATTTACGCGACGCACGGCAAGGGGCAGTGGAAGCAAAAGCTGATGATCAACGATCGCATCGCAGACTCCGTGTTTCAGCAGATGTTGATGCGGCCGGACGAATACAGCGTGCTGGCGACTCCCAATTTGAACGGCGACTATTTGTCGGATGCTTGCGCGGCGCAGGTCGGCGGGCTGGGCATGGCGCCGGGATCCAATATTGGCGACGGATTCGGCGTTTTTGAAGCGACTCACGGCACCGCGCCGAAGTATGCGGACAAGGATGTGATCAATCCGAGTTCGCTGATGCTCTCGGGCGCGATGATGTTCGAGTTCCTGGGGTGGAAGGAAGCGTCCACGTTGCTCGAGGACGGCATCGCGCGGACCATTCAGCAGAAGCGCGTGACCTACGATCTCGAACGACTGATGTCTGGCGCGACGAAGGTTGGCACGTCAGCGTTTGCTTCAGCGATTATTGAAAATATGAAAGGCGCGGCGGTAGCGCGTTAAGCCAGGAAATAAAAAAGAAGAACAAAGATAACGCCCAGACGCAAGGTGTGCTGAGGTTCGCAGAGAAGAGTTCTTGTAGAAAAGGAGAAGAATGAGCAGGAAAAAAGTGACGGTAGTAGGCGGCGGGTTTGTGGGTTCGACCACGGCGCAGCGCATCGTTGATATGGAGCTGGCCGACGTCGTGCTGACCGACATTTTAGACGGACCACCGGCAGGCAAGGCTCTGGACATGCTGGAATCCGGACCGATTACGGGCACGGATTCGCGCGCCGCCGGAATTTGCACCGCGACCGGCGACTATTCCGCGACAGCCGGCAGCGACGTCGTGGTGATCACCGCGGGTTTTCCGCGCAAGCCGGGGATGAGCCGCGACGATTTGCTGAAGGCCAATTACGACGTGATGAAAGCGGTCGTCGAGCAGATCGTGAAGCATTCCCCGAACGGCATTCTCGTCGTGGTGACCAATCCTCTGGATGCCATGGCCCAAGCCGCACTGAAGCTCAGTGGCTTTCAGAAGCACCGCGTGCTCGGGATGGCGGGTGTGCTGGACTCCGCGCGGATGAGCGCGTTTGTGGCCATGGAGTGCCGGGTCAGCGTGGAAAACGTGCATTCATTTGTGCTTGGCGGGCATGGCGACGACATGGTGCCGCTGCCGCGGTATTCGACGGTAGCGGGGATTCCCCTCCCCGACCTTTTGCCCAAAGAACGCATTGATGCCATCGTCGAGCGCACGCGCAAGGGCGGCGCCGAAATTGTAAATTTGCTGAAGACTGGCTCAGCTTATTACGCGCCATCCGCGGCGGCTGTGGAAATGGTCGAAGCCATCCTCAAAGACAAGAAAAAGATTTTACCCTGCGCCGTATACCTCGATGGAGAGTACGGGATCAAAGGGCTATTCGTAGGCGTGCCCGTTAAGCTCGGCGCTAAGGGGGTCGAAGAAATCATCCAGATCAAGCTGACACCGGAAGAAAACGCCGCGCTGCAAAAATCGTCCGCATCGGTGCGAGAACTAATAACGGTGCTGGGGATTTAGGTGACCACTCCTCTCCATTAATAGAGTGGCTTCTCGCGACTGCCACCAGCGAGTATTTTGCGGGGCGCTCCGCACTCGGGCAGGACACTTTATGCGAAGGCTCAGTCCGAGCCCTACGCCGCGAACGGAGTTTAAGACACAAGCCGCCTTATATCCACCTTCCTGAGCGGAGTGGTTTTACGGCGGATTCGATAAGCCGCTATGTGGGGCGGAAAGAGCTTTTATTTCGGGAATAACATCTCGCTCGGGGTGTGGCCTGGTATCAAGGAAAACTAGGCTTGCACCTAACTCCGCTCCATGCGGAGGAATTCGAACTCTTCTCCGCGTTCGCGAAGGATGACAAGACAGGAAACGAAGTCAAATGTTGAAGGGCACCCAATTCTTTTTGCCAAAAGAATTGAGGCCGCTCATAAGGAGTTCGCATCGAAGGGGATAAATTGTAGGGCCGATTCAAAGCGCTTCCGGGGGTAACCGTCTTTTTCGGTTCCGGGACCTCGACGAAAACGAAATTGAAGTTTGCGTGGAACGCTAACGAACCTCCGATCTAGAGTTCAATTCGGCCAAGAATGCGCGATGGAGAAATGAAGTGATGAAAAACTGGATAGCGCTGGCGCTCGTGACCCTGATGTCGGCTCTAGCGGTCGCATTCGCACAAAGTCCCGGTGGCAAGGGAAATACAGTTCGCGTTGCTTTCGTCAAGATGCCCTACGTGGGCGAGCGAAACGTGCCCGAACTTTCCGGTGGTCCGGACTACCTCGAACAAGGCGGCTTGCAAAAACTCCTCGAAGATCAAGGATTTCAAACGAAGCTGGCGTCTCCCGTGGCTCTCTCCGCAGACGAGGAAAAGGCCTACGGCTCCTGGAACCGCCTCGCGCTGGCCGAGGGCCAGCTTGCGCTGGTCGTAGCCGACGAGCGCCGCAACGGCTATTTGCCGGTGGGGCTCCTCGCGAACTGCAGTTCTATTCTCGGGATGCTCAGCGGGCTCGAACATTCCGGCCCCAGCACGAAGCCCTTGCGCGTGGGCATGGTTTTCGTTGACGCCCACGGCGATTTCAATACGCCCGAGACGACGCTGAGCGGCATGCTCGGCGGTATGCCCGTGGCCATCGCCGCCGGACAGTGCCTCACGCGCTTGCGCCTCAAGGCCGGCTTGGAACCCGCCGTTCCCACTCGGCACATCGTCGAGGTTTGCGTGCGGGACACCGACCCACTCGAGCAGGAGCTTCTCGACCGCTCCGACATAGAGCAGCTTACCCTGGAAGACGTTCGCACGCGCTCGGCGAATCTTCACCGCGCTATGAAGCGGCTTTCCGACGCCACCGACGTCATCTATATTCACGTGGATATGGATGGACTCGATCCGCGCGAAGTGCCCGGGCACCCGCTGGCCACTCCCGGAGGACCGACCAGCCTCGAGTTAGCTGCCGCTCTGACAGAAATGTTCAAGTATGAAAAGGTGGGCGCCTTCGGAGTGGCCTCAACACCTTATGGCGATAGGGATAAAACAGGTGTGTCGCGCCAAGCCGCCTACAATCTGATTCTCGGAGCGGCGGAAGGCCTGCGGCAACGCAAAGCCGACTAGCTTTAGATCGCCAATGCTTCTTTGACGATGGACCGGCTTCCCGCCATTCCTGCTACCAGCCGAAGATTTTGCTCGCTCCGTAGACCAGCGCCAGTGTAAATCCAGCAATCGCCACTTCGCCGATCGCTCCAACCGCAAATGGCCGAAGCCCTTGCTTGCGCATCTCGCTAAAATTGGTGCGCAGCCCGACGCCCGCGAACGTGAGCAAAAACGCCCAGCGCGAAAGATTGGCAAGCGCTCCAACCTGCTCTTTGTTGAAGAAGTGATAGGTGGCTAGCACCGAAATCAGCAGGAAGCCCAGCACGAACTTCGGGAATTTCTGCCAGAGGAACGCCGCCTTGTTCCCCACCGCGTGCGCCTGCCCTTTACTGGCCCAGTAAATCGCGTAAGCCAGCACCACGAATCCGATCATAGCGTTGCGCGTGGACTTGACGAGCACCGCGAGCTTTCCGGCAGCGTCGGAGTACAACGCGCCAGCAGCGGTAGCCTCGGCGGTATTGTCCACGCCAAGGCCGGCCCACAATCCATACGCCTTGTCACTCAAATGCAGAAAATGCCCGATCACTGGAAACGTGAAGAGCGCCAAAGCGCCGAGGGCTAGAATGGCCGCGATAGAGAACGAGGAATCCTCGTCGTCGGCTTCAATAGCTCCCTTGGTGGCAATAATCGCGCTCACCCCGCAGACCGCCGAGCCAACCGCCAGCAGTGTGGTGAGTTTGGGCTTGAGTTTAAACAGCCGCCCAAGAAACGTCATGAACGCCAGAGATCCAACGATCTCAATCGCCACCAGAAGCAGGCTGACTCCACCAAGTTTTAGAATGTCGCCCAGCAAGAACCGTGCGCCGAGTAACACGATTCCAGCCTTCAGCCAGAATTCATACGTGGCTACGCCCGAACGAAAAATCTCCGGGACACCCACAGTGTTCGAGATCACCAGGCCAAGGACAATCGCCCACAGCACGTATTCGATGTTCGGAAATGTCCAGTGGTGCGCTTTGGCGTAAGCCCCGACGTTTTGCTCCAGCAACTTACCGGCATAGCCGACAGCCGCGAGCAGCAAAACGCCCGGGATAATGCGCAAGAATCGCAGCGCCGGTTGAACCGGCTGCACTTGCGGAATCGTGATGACATCAGCCATGTTTCGATTCCTCCATTTTTCTGAGAATCTTCACCAAGGGATATGTTTGAAGACGCCCGCGCGCACCAGCAGCGCCAAAACCAGCGCCACCACGACGGCCCAGGTGTCTAGCGACAGCTTCCAACGGCTTCCGGTCTTCCCTGCTGCTTCTGCACTCATGAATATGCTCCTGACGATTTCTTGCGATTTAAATCACCGATGTGCGCGGCAAAGTCCGCTCGCTTCGTTGCCGGTCCCAAAACCTCGCGCCGAGTTCCTCAACATCGTGAGAAGCCACGCGCCCCACAATCAGCAGCGCCGGTGCTGGAAGCCTTTCTTCACTGGCTAGCCTCGCAACACTCGACCACCGCACTCGCTGCTGGGAATCCGTGGCATGAGAAACGATCGCGCACGGCAGATCCGCCGGAAGCCCGCCCTCCAGCAAACGTTCGGAAACTTCCGCATAATGCGCGCCGGGCATGTAGAGAACCAGCGTAGTCGTACTCGTGACGCAACCCCAATCCATCACGCTGCCGTCGATGCCACGCGAAAACGTAGTCAGCAGAATCTGCGCAGCCACTCGTCGGTCCGTGAGCGAAATTCCCGCCGCCGCCGCTGCCCCCAGAGCGGCGCTAATACCCGGGACAATCTGGTACGCAATTCCCGCGCGACGCAAAGCCTCGATTTCTTCCCCGGCGCGGCCGAAGATCGATGGATCGCCGCCTTTCAATCGCACCACGGTGTTGCTCGTCCGGCCATAAGAAACCAGCAGTGCGTTGATCTCATCCTGGGCAAGGAGTTTTTGGCCCGCGCGCTTACCCACGTTGATGATCTCGGCCGCCGGCGAAACCATCGCCAATACGCCAGAGCTGACCAGCGCATCGTGCAAGACAACGTCGGCGCCAGCAAGCAATCGGGCTGCCTTCAAAGTGAGCAGTTCGGGGTCACCCGGCCCCGCGCCAACCAAGTAGACTTTGCCCTTCATGCCACGCACTCCCCGCGCCCCAACTTCAGCGAATACGTTTCCGTATCGCCCCAGTCCACAAAAATATCCTCGGTTGTGACGTTGACCTCCGCCAATGGCAGCAGCCGTTCTTTGATGGTGTTATCGGGCGTCCGCGACACCCACGCGGAGAACGACTCCGCCGGCTGCCGGTCCGTCTGATAGAACGCCAAAAGCTCGCGAATGATCGCCGGAATAGGACGCGCCGGCACGGACATAATCTGCCGCCCAAAACGCACGCCATCGGCATTCACTCTGCCGCCCAGCAAAAGCTGGTAGTAAGGCGCCTGCTGATCGCCAACTTTTCTGACGTTGCCGTAAAATCCGATATCCGCAAGGTGATGATGCCCGCAGGAATTAGGGCAGCCGCTGATTTTGATGCGCAACTTTTGGATTTCCGGGTCGCTGTAGCCGTTCAACTCCTGCGAAAGAACTTCGGCCAGCGTCAACGAACGCGTGATTCCCAGATTGCAAGTCGTCGCTCCCGGGCAGCCGGTTACGTCGGAAATGGTGCGTGCGCCGGGCGTGGCCAGCTGCAAAGCGCCAAGCTCATCATAGATTGCGCGCACACGGTCAAACGGCACCCACGGAATCACCAGGTCCTGGTTGACGGCGATGCGCACGCCGCTCAGTTCGTTCTTTTCCAAAACATCGGCGAGCCCGCGCATCTGATTGCTATGAAACGTGCCCGCGGAAAGTTTGATCCACACCGCGCCGTATCCCGCCTGGCGCTGAGACAACAGGTTGTGCTCGGCCCAACGGTCGTATTCCGGATCAGACGGCGTTACCGCGGTGGAAGAAGACAAAGGCAACGGCGCAATACTGACCAGGGAAGGCTTAATAGGAGTCGGCACTAGAAAAACCTCCGCCGGCGCCTGGGCGACCTTGCGTTTCTCCGCCACCAGCCGGCGGAACTCGTCGATGCCCTTTGCGCGCAGAACGAATTTCAAGCGGGCCATCAGCTTATTCTTGCGGTTCCCCGTCTCCAAAAAAACGCGCAGCACGGCTTCGATGGTCGGCAGCAACTCCTCCGCGGGCAGAAAATCCGTCAGGACCGCGGCCTCCGTAGGCAAACTTCCCAGCCCGCCGCCCACCAGAACCTTGAATCCACGCCGCGAGGTGCCGTTATTGCCCCGAACCTGCGCGATCAGACCGACATCATGGATGCTTGCAACCGCGCAAGCGCCATCATCCTCGCAGCCGGAGAAAGCAATCTTGAACTTGCGCGGCAAATCGTGAAAATCAGGATGCCGCAGAAGATACCGCGACACCCCCAAAGCGTACGGCGTCACGTCGAAAGCTTCCCCGGGGCAAATTCCAGCCACCGGGCAGGCTGTTACGTTACGGACCGTATTTCCGCAAGCCTCCCGCGTGGTAAGCCCCGCGTCGGCCAGCAAGCGCATCGCTGCGCCCACGTTTTCCAGTTTGACGAAATGGTATTGAATATTTTCCCGCGTGGTCAGATGGCCCCGGCCCGTCGAATACTGGTCCGCGATATCCGCCAGCCCGCGCAGCTGCTCTGGCTTCAGCACCCCCGCGGCAATCTTCACACGCAACATCTGAAATCCCGGTTGTCGCTGGCCGTACGTGCCGTGCTTCAGGCGGAAGGGGCGGAATTGTTCCGCGGTGATGGTGCCGTTCAAAAGCTCTCGAGCGCGCTCTTCAAAGCGCACGATTTCCGCTTCAATAGCTTCTCGGCTATGCCGTTGTTGAATCTCAGGTAAGGTTAGAACACTCATAATCCATGACTCCCAGGTTCTTGTCTGCGAAAAATCTTCGCTAAAAACAAAAAACCCACATAACCAGGTGCTCTGGCATGTGGGCTTCGGAACTCTATGATTCAGTTAAAGCTAAGTCCGGAAACTCCTCTGGCCAGAGATGGATGCGGTGCAACACGCAGCGTTGCACAAGCACGGACAACACATCATCTGGCAGCAGGTCTTCATCAGATTAAAGGATACTTTCCCGGCCACCCTCTTGTCAAAGGGTAGATCCTCCAAACTTTAGATGCAATAGATTCAAAAAAGTAATCAATGGCGGACTGCTATTTTAGGCGATGATCGCCTTTAGAGATTATTGAGGCTTCCCGCCCGCGGCCGTTGAACCGAGCAGCGTAGCAGTCTTAATAGAATCCAGTTTCGGCCAGCCCTGATCCAAATACGGCTTACCCAGCTTCGTGATTTGATCCTGGTCAGGCCCGGAACTCTCCCCATATTGGTCGTACAGCATCTCCACCACTTTCATTCCCTGCGCATCGACAACGCCAAAAGGCGAAAATCCCTGTCCATCGAGGCCCGGGTTGTCCATCAAATTGATAAACACCTGCGTCGAGCGCGTGTTCGGCATGCTCGTCTTTGCGTAGGTCAGGTAGCCGCGCTTGTTGCTCCCCACCACCGGTTCATCCTTGATATTTGCGTTGGCCCAAGCGGCGGCAACCGGCGGATAAGCGCTGATCCCAAACTGCACGACGAAGCCAGGCACCACGCGGAAGAAGCTGGCGTTGTCATAAAAATGGTGGTTTACCAGATTGTAGAAGCGGTCAGCTCCAAGGGGCGCCCAGGCCCGCGTCACCGTCACCACAAAATCCCCGCGCGTGGTCACGAACTTCACTTGAAACTTCTCCGGTGCTGGTTCTTTCAGAAGTGCGGGGCGAAGAAGCGCGCGGTCAAAGCCCTTGCGCGGCGCTTCCACGGGCGCAGTCGCCGTTGCCGCGGGTTGCTCCGCGGCCGGAGTTGGTGTTTCGGCCTTGGGCTGGGCGGGCGCCTCGGCTTTCGGTTGCTCGGGCGGCGGCGCCTCCGCCGTCTCCTTCGCTTTGCATCCGTAAAAAAAGGTGCCCACTATTGCGGCGGCCACAAACCACTTTACACGTTTCATTTTTTGACGCCCCCTCTGCTTATGTTTTGAAATCGCCGAGCCGGGCTTCATTTCCCGCCATTCAGACTGCGGCTGACCCGTTCGACCTCGGTCAATACTCGAAGAGTATTTTCGCCGAGAATTTTCTGTACGTCACCTTCGGAATAGCCTTTTTGCAAAAGCGCTTCGGTAATCTTCGGCAGCTTCGAGGCGTCTTCCATCCCAAACGGCATCATGGCGCCGTCAAAATCAGATCCCAGACCGACATGCTCGGCGCCAACCAACTTCACAGCATGATCGATATGCTCGATGATCCTAGTGTAGTCCACGCGGGGCAGTTTGCCGGCAACGACGTATTCCCGCACGACGCGGTCGCCCTCCACTAGCTGACAAGCTTCGTTGTCGCCGCAGCGCTTGTTGATTTCGGCTTGAATTTCCTTTTCCAGTTCGGGCTTGGCTTTCTCAGCGTCGCGGAATTCCTGGCTCAGGAAACCGATGTGGTAGTTGATCTGAATGACCCCGCCCTTGGCGGCCAGATCTTTGATCATTTGGTCGGTCATATTCCGCGCTGCGCCGCAGATGGCGCGACAGGAAGAATGCGAGGCCAGTAGCGGCGCTTTGCTAACTTCCAGCGCGTCGTAAAACGTTTTGTCACTAACATGCGAAATGTCCACCGTGACGCCCAGCCGGTTCATTTCCCGGATGACGTCCTTACCGAAATCCGTCAGGCCGTTGTGAACGGCCTTGTCCGTGGAAGAATCAGCCCATTCGTCGTTGCCGCTATGAGTCAGAGTCATGTAGCGGACACCGAGCGCAGCGTAACTGCGCAGCACGCCAAGATTTGAATTGATCATGTGCCCGCCCTCGACGCCCATCAGTGCGGCGATCTTCCCCTGCTGGCGTGCTTCGCGCACTTCCGCTGCCGTCGTCGCAAGTACCAAGTCCTTCGGATGATTGCGCACTTGCTCGCGAACCGCGTCGATTTGCGTCAGGGCACGATTCACCGCTTCCGGCCCCGTGATCTTGCTCGGAATCCAGATCGCAAAGAAAACCGCGCCGAGCCCGCCCTCCTTCATGCGCGGAATGTCGATGCTCCCGGTATCGCTGCGCACGCCGAGGTCGAACTTGCCATCCAGAAAACGCTGCGTGGTGTCGTCGTGCGTGTCTACCACAAGGGAGGAAAAATGCAGTTTTTTGGCGCGCGCGGACATATCGTCCTCCGTCACGGCCGCCGCCAGAAAAACTCCGGCTGAAACGAAAACTCCGGCCGCGAGGATCGTTCGCAACATTTCAACTCTCATTTCTCCACAGCGCATCAGCAACCCTTTATTGCGCTTGCAATTCCCGGCTGACCTTTTCCGTTTGCTCCAAGACGCGCAGCGTGTTGCCGCCCAGTATCTTGCGAATATCGTCGTCCGAGTAGCCTTTGCGCGCCAGCGCTTCGGTGATCTTCGGCAGCTTGGAGCAATCTTCCATGCCGTCCGGCATGTCCGCCCCATCAAAATCGGATCCCAAGCCCACATGATCCGCCCCGACTAGTTTCACGGCATGGTCAATGTGCTCGACAATCCTTTCCCAACTCACGTGCGGGAGCCTTCCATCCGCGATAGCTTGTTTCTCTTGCTCCGCCATTTTCTTCTGAAAACATTCTTGATCGTCGCCGCATTCTTTCTTGAATTGGTCAAACTGCGCTACCACTCCACCCGAAAGTTTCTCGGAAGCGTCTTTATAGGCTTGGTCGATAAAACTCCGCTCATAGTTGATCTGGATGACCCCGCCCTTCGCGGCCAGCGCTTTGATCATGTCGTCAGACATATCGCGCACGTGATTGCAGAGCGCGCGGCACGAGGAGTGCGAGGCGAGGAGCGGCGCTTTGCTGATTTCCAGCGCATCATAAAATGTTTTGTCGCTGACGTGCGAAATGTCCACCATGATCCCCTGGCGGTTCATCTCGCGGACGACATCCTTCCCAAAATCCGTGAGGCCATGGTGGGCCGGTTTGTCTGTCGAAGAATCCGCCCATTCATCATTGTAAAAATGGGTGAGCGTCATGTAGCGAACGCCCAGATCGCCGAACATCCGCAGCACGCGGATGTCATTTCCGATCATGTGGCCGCCTTCGACGCCGATCAGCGCGGCTATCTTGCCCTGCTCGTGCGCCGCCTGAACTTCGCCGGCGGTGCGGCAAAGCACCAGGTCTTTTGAATACTTCCGGACGTTTTCATGAACCGCGTCGATTTGGTCCAGGGCCTTTTGGACAGCTGGCGGCCCCATGATGCGCCCGTCAATCCAGATGGAAAAGAAAATGCCGTTCATGCCGCCTTCGCGCATGCGGGGAATGTCCACATGCCCGTCGGGATTGCGTTTGCCGATGTCGTAGTTCTTGGAGAAGAACCGCTGCGTGGTGTCGTCGTGGGTATCCAGCACGATCGAGGAAAAATGCAGCTTCTTCGCGCGCTCGGCGATGTCGTCGGCCGAGACTCGCCGCGAGAGAACCAGGCCGGCACACAAAAACGAGCTAACGCACAAGAAAGCCAAGACACGGCGCATCGGTCCCCCCATCCAAGCAAGTGAACGCGCAAGAGTAGCAGGCTCAGGAGAAAGTTCCAAGCGGAGCAGTCTCAGAGATTGTAGCTCTCGGCAACTACACAGCAATCATTGGACGCTTAGGACCAGCAACCAAACAGGCAGTCCCACGGTGGCCCCGCGTGGGTCATGCGCGGGTAACACCACAGAAAAACGAGAGCGGCCATAAGGAGCACAGCCGGGGCGACGCGGATGCCCAGTGCTCTGGGCGGCAGGCTGGATAGGCTGATGGCCAAAGCCACGCCCAGAAACATGGCCGCGGGATAATAGTAGTAATACTGCGCCACGCGCGTCGGTGTAACCGCCCACTGGAGCAAATTTGCTAGATACAGAAGCGCTACCAACCCCTCAAATACTCTCAACTGCCTTCCAGCGCGCCAAAGGCAGTAGAAAATGCCCGCCACTCCCCCCCACATCACCACTGGATTGCCGAGCAAATAACAGAAAACCCGCATGGGGGTGACCATGAACGGCCATTGGTACCAAGCCCTGACCACTCCTCTTGGTATGGTGTCAGCCACATGATACCGCCACATCGAATAATTCATTTCAGCGAACTGATGAGTCCCAAATGGCAAATGGACGCTGCGGAACAAAATCCAATACACGCAAGTGTAAGCAACCGCTGGCAGGACGATCAGTCCGAACAAAAGGCAGGGCGCCCCCACTTGACGAAGGTTCTCTGCAAATTGAGTACCCGACCATTCCTGCCTCGCGGGCAAGCGTTTCGAGAGCCAGGGCACCACAAGACTAACGGCAAGCAAGGCTGCCAGACTGTCTAGTGCGTTCCACTTGCAGGCGCCAGCCAGGCCCATCAAGAACCCTGAAACACATAGCAACATCCGCCGCCATGCTCCACTTAACTCCAGCTTCAGCGCCGCTGTATAAGCCAGCAGCCCCCAAAATATAAACAAGCCCAAGAATACGTCCATCATCCCGATGCGGGAATTTACAAACAGGAAATTATTGAACAGCGTCAAGCCCGCGGCCATGAAGGCTATGCGCGAATCCCCCATTAGCAAGCCCGTCCATAAATAAACAGCCACTAAGGTCAGAGCGCCACAGAAGGCGCTGGGAAGACGCCAGCCCCACGGGTTGTCTCCGGCTATCATAATTCCCGCTGCCATGAGTAGCTTCCCCATGGGTGGTTCTCCGGGATCCATTTTGAGGGAACCTTCCAGGATGGCCCGGGCGGCGGGCACATAAAAAACTTCGTCAAAATGAATGTCGCGCGGTATGTCTATGCGAATCAAGAAAAGTGCCAGCGCGGCAACGCCGAACATCAGAGAGACCAGCCAAGTGCTGCGAGCGATTCTTGTGTTGGCAGGAATATCTCTGGGAGGGGCGCTGGCAGGCTCGGAGTCTACGAATCCTTCTTCCGGCATCTCAAGCCGGGCAGCGCCCGGCGCGGGCGTTGCCGCAGGCGCACTGGTTCGCAAAACATTTGCCATGAAACTAATATGACACCGGCATTGGGAACCAGGCGCGACCCGGAATGTGCTGTCGTCGATAAGTTACCCTGCCAGCCAGCCAAGAAGCGCTTGTTTCCACGTGTCCCGGTTTACTTCGGCGATGGATTCCGTCAACGGAATGCCTTTGGGACACGCGTGCACGCAGTTTTGCGCGTTCGCGCATTCCTGGATGCCGCCCGGCCCCATCAACGCATTCAGCCGCTCCCTCTTGTTCATCGCTCCGGTGGGATGCATGTTGAAGAGCCGCACCTGGCTGATGATCGCCGCGCCCACGAACTGATTATGGTCATTCACTTGCGGGCAGACTTCCAGGCAGTTCCCGCAAGTGATGCAGTTCGAAAGCGGATAGCCTTTTTCCTGAATTTCCGGGGAAACGCGTGGGCCTTCGCCAAGATTGTAAGTTCCGTCGATGGGGATCCAGGCCTTCACGCGCTTCAAACTCTCAAACATGAATTGCCGATCGACCGCGAGATCGCGCACCAGCGGAAACTTAGACATCGGCTCGATTCGAATGGGCTGCTCGAGCTGATCCACCAGCGCCGAACACGCCATGCGCGCCTTGCCGTTGATCAGCATCGCGCAGGAACCACAAATTTCTTCCAAGCAATTCGAATCGTAAGAAATCGGCGTGGTTTTCTTCCCGTCGCGAGTAACCGGATTCTCCGCGATATCCCGCAAGCAAATAATCACGTTCATCGACGGCCGCCACTTAAGAGAAAAATCCTCCCAGCGCGGCGCTTCCTTTGGCCCCGCTTGCCGCTTCACTTTGATGATGACCTGCTTTGTTTCCGCCATAATCCCTCAACCGGCAAAACTCAGGCCCGCGCGTCTGATCTATATCTTCTATTTCGCCGCGTCGTAACGCCGCGGACGCGGCTTGATCAACGAAATATCCACCGGCTCATACGTGAGCTGGATGTCGTTCTTCAGCCACTTCGCGCGCGTGGTCTTCAGCCAATTCGTGTCGTCGCGCTCCGGAAAATCCGGCTTGTAATGCGCCCCGCGCGATTCGTTGCGCGCTAGGGCTCCGAGCGTGATCACTCGCGCCAGCACAATCATATTCTCCAGTTCACGCGCGAAGTTCAGCGTCTGATTCGACCACTTCGTGCGGTCGCTCAAGTTGATTTTCTTATAGCGCTCCTGCAAGGCGCGGATCTTTCCGTCAGCCATTTCCAAGTTCTTATTGATGCGCGTCACGGTCACGTGTTCCGTCATCACGTCTCCCAGTTCGCGCCAAATGGTAATGGGATTCTCCGAGCCATCCTGCGAAATTAGTTTCTGATTCTTTTCTTCCTGCCGCTTCCGCTCCAAATCGAAAACCGAAGACGCCGTCGATTCCGCGCTTTTCTCCAGGTTCTTCGCGTACTTCACCGCCGCCGGCCCTGCTAGCCCGCCGCCAAAAATGCAAGACACCAGGGAGTTCGCTCCCAGCCGGTTCGCGCCATGATATTGATATTCGCATTCTCCCGCCGCGTAAATGCCGGCAACATTGCTGGTCTGGTCTTCGCCATTCACCCAGATCCCGCCCATCGTGTAGTGCATCGCCGGAAAAACTTTCATCGGCTCTTCGCGTGGATTGACGCCGCAAAACTTTTCGTATATTTCCAGAATCCCTTCGAGCTTGCGGTCCAGCGTCTCGCGCGGAATATGCGTCACATCCAGGTAAACTGCAGGTTGCCCGTCAATTCCCAGTTTTTCCTGATACACGATGCGGTGAATCGCCCGTGTGGCGATATCCCGCGGCACTAGATTCCCATACTTCGGATACCACTCTTCCAGAAAATAAAAACGTTCCGCCTCCGGAATATTTCTTGGCGCGCGCTTTTCCTCAGCATTGCGCGGCACCCACACGCGTCCGCCCTCGCCGCGCGCCGATTCGCTCATCAGCCGGAGTTTGTCTTCGCCAGGAATCGCCGTCGGATGCACCTGAATAAATTCCCCGTTCGCATAATCGACGCCCTGCTGAAAAAGTGCCGCTTGAGCCGACCCGGTGCACACCACCGAATTCGTCGAACGCCCAAAGATTGCGCCATTCCCACCGGTCGCAAAGATAACCGCATCCGCCGCGTACGTTTTCACTTCCATGGTGCGCAAATCCATCGCGCAAATCCCGCGGCACACGCCGCCTTCATCGATCACCGCGGAGAGAAACGTGGCGCCCTCAAATTTTTTAACTTTGCCTTCCGCTTCATGCCGCCGCACTTGTTCATCGAGTGCATAAAGCAATTGCTGCCCCGTTGTCGCCCCCGCAAACGCCGTGCGATGATAAAGCGTTCCGCCAAATCGCCGGTAATCCAACAATCCTTCCGGCGTGCGGTTGAACATCACGCCCATGCGGTCCAGCAAATCAATAATTCCTGGCGCCGCCTCGCACATCCGTTTGACCAGCGGCTGATTTGCCAGAAAATCTCCGCCATAAATCGTGTCGTCGAAGTGCTTATCGATCGTGTCGCCTTCGCCCTTTTGATTTTTCGCCGCGTTGATGCCGCCCTGCGCGCAAACCGAATGCGATCGCTTCACCGGCACAATCGAAAACAATTCCACCGGTATGCCCGCCTCCGCAACGCGGATGGTCGCCATCAGGCCGGCCAATCCACCGCCCACGACTATGATTTTTGGCTGGCTCATTTGTTTGGTAGGTAGGCCGAGAACGGATGCCAGTCAAACCGAAAACTAATGATAATCAGGATCCCCACGACGCTGAACGCTACTCCCACCAGCGCGCCAAACTGCCCCGCCGCCTGCTGCGCTTTTACCGTCGCCGCCAGCCCCCATTTGCATAGAAAATTCCAGATCCCCACGCCGAGATGGAACGAAGACGCCAGCACGCCAATCACAAAAAACGTCAGGTACCAAGGATTCCGCATGTCCTCCGCTACGTTCGCATATGTCGACATGCCATGCGTCAGCCAGCGCTCCGTATAAAGATGCCAGCCAATATACGCAAACGCGAGGAGTCCCGTGTAGCGTTGCGTCACGTACAGCCAGTTCCCCACCCAGGGATACGCCGAAACATTCGACTTCCCGCGCAGCCAAATGTAAATTCCATAACCGCCGTGGAACAGCATGGGAAGAAAAATCGCCCCCCATTCCACAATCAGCCGGAACGGAATGGTCTGCAACTCCTGTGAAGTCGTGTTGTATTTCTCCGCGCTCACCAGCGCGGTGCTATTCGACCAGAAATGCTCCGCCAAAAATGCGCCGACGGGAAGGATGCCGGTAAACGAATGCAGCTTTCTGAGGAGATAACTTGTATCAGGCCGGGTTGCCGTCGAAGACATGCCCTCTCCGCCGCGAAAGTCCCTGCCGAATCTCGCTGCATGACTCGGAAGGAGCTTTGAGAATCCGCGGCGAAATCAGTATAGGCACATGATTCCGGGTATGCAAGCTGACCTGGTCCCTTTGTCCCTTTGGCAGGCACAAACATTCGGGAATTTTCTTGCGGCGGCAGCAGAACTACCGGAAAATAGCTGTGACCGATGGGAAAAACTAGGCCTACCTCTCCCGGCCTAAGCTTCATCACTCAACCGCCTATGATGGCCACAACTTTAAGTTTAGTCTCGGAGTTGGAACGCATCGCCAACGCCCTGGATACGGGGCCGGGGGCTTCGCAAGTTTCTCTCGCCGCGGTCGCGGAGAAAATCGCCAAGAACCTGGGTGTCAGGACGGAGGAAGTGGCCATCCTCGCGGTTTCCAATCGCTGGCGTCACCTGCACTTCTTGGTGCCCGAAGCCCTGAAAAATGTCGGATTCATCCCTCTTTCCAGTCATTCCGCTCTCGCGGCGCGCACGGCTCGCGATAGCCGGCCGGAGATCGAAAATAATTTTTCCGACGCGCGCCACGCCACCGTCTTTGAAGGCGTGAAAATCGCTGGCGCATCCGCCCAAGCCATTCAGAAGATGCTCAGCGCGCCAATTTTGATCGAGGGCAGGGTGATCGGCGTCATTCAAGTCAGCCGCAAGGGCGCCAACCCGGTCAGCGCCGGCCTTGATTTCAACGCCGACGACCTGGAAAAAATTATGGCGTTCTCGAAGCCGCTCGGCAAGATGCTCCAGCACATCGCGGGCGAATAACCCTGCCGCTCCCGCCGGAATTGTCACGCCACGTTCATAATTCCGCGCTCCCGTCGTCGCCAAGGCCGGAATTGCGTTGACACTGCAATACCTTCTTGTTACTTTTCCACAGCAGGAAATTTTTCGCGCTCACTCTACTCACGGAGGCACGGCAAACCGGCACCATGGCGTTCGTCGCTAAGAAAATTTTTCTCACCAAAGGCGTCGGTAAACATCGTGAAAGGCTTTCGAGCTTTGAGCTCGCCCTCCGAAACGCGGGCATTGCCGCTTGCAACATCGTCCGCGTCTCCTCAATTTTTCCTCCCAACTGCAAATTGATTTCCCGCAGCGAAGGTTTGAAGCACATCAAGCCCGGACAAGTGGCGTTCACCGTAATCAGTGAAAATTCCACCAAGGAAGCGCACCGCCTCATCGCCGCCAGCATCGGCTTGGCGCTTCCCAGCGACAAATCCATGTACGGCTATCTCTCCGAGCATCACTCCTTCGGCGAAACCGAGGAAGTCGCCGGCGAATACGCCGAAGAACTCGCTGCGGAAATGCTGGCAACCACTTTGAACGTGGAATTCGATCCGGATTTGTCCTTCGACGAAAAAAAAGAGGTCTACCGCATCTCCAACAAGATCGTTCGCACCATGAACGTCACGCAATCCGCCGTCGGCGACAAGCGCGGTCTCTGGACCACTGTCCTCGGCGCCGCCATCCTCATCGGCGAAGACGACTAACGCGATATTTTTCTCCCAAGTTGCAAGCCCCTTGTTCCAGTTGGAAAAGCCCTCCACGAAAAAGATTGTTGCGACACCAGCACTTGCTGCGAGACTCCAGATGCAAGGATTCCCAGGTTTGTGAGCCCTGGGTCCGCTTCATCGGTCAAGGAAACGACGTGGCCATGATTGTTCAGTCCGTGGACGATGCCAGAAGCGTAATCCGATCATGAGGCAGGAGCTGCTTCACTACTTTGCTGGCGCCATCTTAGGTCCGCCTCTCGAGGCAAGTCAGCACTCCGAAAAATTACAGTTACGGCTAAGAACGGCCAAGAGGCACCGAGACGTGCTCGTGGACAACGATCCAGCCCTTGGAGCGCTTTTCAAGCACCATGGTCCAGCGGCCGTCCAAATGCGCAGTTGCCCCCTGCTTGCTCGTGATGTCGGCGCCAAAAGTGAACGTGGCCCAGGCCAATTTTCCGCGAGAATGCACGCGGAGGTCGTCGTTTATCTTGGCCTTGAAGCTGCTGTTTGGCTCGAAGAGATTCTCCTGGGCGCCGGCGCGATATTCGGCCCAATTGTTGTATTTGAGAGGAGCCAAGTCGAAGTAAGTTAAATCCTTGTCAGTGGCATAATACGGCTCGATCTTCGCAAGGTCGAAGCTCTCCCAGGACGTGACAATCTTGGGTATAAGCGCCCGCAATTCCTGCTCGCTTTGCTGTCCGCGCAATGGGACAGCTAACAAGCCGGCGAGACAAGCCGCGGCGATTAGAAAAACAACCCACCATCTCTTCATAGCTTCTTCCGTTTTATGAATGACTATTAGGAGACCAACTCGAGAGAAACTCATGACACCTCGCTGGTTACCGGAACGAGAGCTATTTGATTCGAGATTTCCGAATCCTGCCTCGCGCATCCTAATGCCCCCGCGACCCTCGAGGCAAGAAATTTGTGACTAGAGCAGCCCCCAGTAAGCTGCAGGCTCCGACCACCAAACGAAGAAGTGAAAAACCATACCGCTAGGCCGAGAAACCAAGCGCTGAGGCAAAGTCGCGAGCCACTTTGTGTTATTTCGGATTTCTAAGGGGCAGCTTCATGCTTGCCACTACGCCGGACGGGGCTTCAAAAAGACTTTGCCGGCCGCACCTTCTAGGTATCGACATCATTGGTCATTCTCGCGGCAGCCGTCCCGTTCTTCGCCAAAGCAGCGATCACAAAACCCGCCAGCACAAACCCCACAATTTGCGTGGTCATGTACCCGGCCGTGTAGTTTCCTGGAAACGCATACCAATTCCAATATTCAACGTTCGTGCTGATCGCGGCAACCACACCCGCAACGACAACGATCCCCACGCGCGTCGAATAACCTCGCCCGCTCGCGGCACAGGACACAAGCCACGCGGCAAGCAATGCCTGCAGAACATTTAGTGCAAATTGCCGACCCAGCGTCGCTCCAAAATTAAACGGGCCTGATGCCGGATGGTAGACCAGGACGCCGTGCGGAGATTGTTCATATTTTTTCATAGTTTCCTGCATCGCCGCTTTTCGCTGCTCGCTGGTTGGGTTCGGACCCAGTCCGAGGCCCGGAAAAATATAGAAGCCAGCATCCGGAATGGCTCCTCGCATCGCGCTCACCACAACCGCCTCGTTAGGGATCTCTCCAACGCCCGTTTCACCGAGCCCGAGGAACTGGTGCGCCACAAACGTCCACACAAACAAAGTCAACCCACCTAGGATACCCGCCAGCAGGATTTGCTTCATTCTCGATCCTCTTTCTGTGAGTTACCTTAGAGCCCGGGAATCCATCGCCAATCTCTCTTAACAAGCTACATGGACACGGAAGTAGAGAGCCGCCAGCCGTTGCCAGAGCACCAACACGTTTCATCTGGCGGCGTTTTACGGCGCAAGGACCGCACCTTTTTGAAATCGCCCCGCTGGAATGCGACCGTCAATTTCGACGCTGTCTCGTCATCGCGAGCCCCGGCACAAGGGAGGAACATCGCTGTACATACAAATCGCGCATCAAAATGATCGGCCGAGGCTCGCGTTATCAATAGTATTCCTCCGGCTCCGGGCATGCCCCCCGGCCCATCTGCGGGCGTCAGTGGAAACAGCAAGCGTCCGTTCGGGCGCAAGGCGTCCAGCCAGACGTTCAGTGGCGCAGTGGCCCCGGCGTTTACATAGATAGCGTCGGACTCAGGCAGAGGCCCCTCTGCGCCAGAACGATGGTGGAGAGCCACGTTCGGATATTCGCGGAGGTTGCGCGTGGCACGCTCCGCCAGGTCTTGCTCAATCTCATAGGCGACAACCGACCCGGTCGGCCCTGCCAGGCTAGTGAGCAGCGCCGTGTAATACCCGGTCCCCGCCCCCACATGAACAACGCTCTCACCTTCCTTCAGATTCAGCGCCGCAAGACAAATGGCATGGAGAACCGGTTGCCCTATATTGATTCTGCGCTCCGGGGCAACAGCCACCAAGACGTCTTGATAAAGAAAGGCTGGATCTTCGGTCGGCGTCTCGATGTAGCCGGTAGCGGTGAATATTTTCCATGGACCAGGGCCAGCGAAGCGCTCCCTGGGGGTCGATAGAAAGGCGCTTACCAACCGTTCGTTGTCTTTCCCTACTCCCGCGCTCGCCGTAATCAGGTTTGCAAAAAACAATCGATACGCTTCCAGCCGTTCCACGCGTTTGCCCTCGTCACCGGCCACGCTTGAAGTAGCCAATGCGTTCCAGCACCGCCCTGACGATCAACGGCAGCGCCACCGTCGCATCGTCAAAGACCTCCGCAAATCGTCCGCCTTCTTCCGGCGGCACAAATTTGCCCCAGGAAACCGCTTCCGTGTATGTGCTACCGCTCAACCCGCCCCAATGCACCGGCTCCGGGCAAATGCGCACGCCATAGTTGTAGCGCTTCAGTGGAATCTTCTTATACCCGCGCCTTGCCAGCAGTTCGGCGTACACACCGAATTGCTGCGACCAATTGCGTGGCACGCCTCCGCCGATGGTCAGAATCCCCATGCGCCGGGTAGCCAGCATGGTGTCGGCAAACTTCTCGAAATCCAGGAAAGGATCGAAACGCAGCAGCGGGCGCTTGTCCCTTTGCCGGGCAATCTTGTGTAGCGCGAAATCAATCCCCAATTCCGAATCGCTAAAGGCCGGAACAAAAATCGGAACGTTGTGCTCGAAAGCGGATTTCAGAATTCCCCGCCCTTGCGCCGTCTTGTGCAGGTACTCGCCTATCTTGCGGTGAATCTTCCAGCTGCACGCCGTATCTTCCGCGTCCCAAGCCGTGAAAATGTGATCCATCACTTCTTCGACGTGATCGAGATTTGTTTCCGGCTCGAGCGAGTCGTACACGCGGTTGTACCCGGCGTGGAAAAGCTCCTTGTCGTCCATATTGGGGTTGTAGCGGAAATGCGAATAACCCGTGGCTTCCACCAATCCATGGGCCATCAGCGCGCCGGTCGAGACGATGGCCCTGACCACACCCGATTCGATCAGGTCGCAAAAAACCAACCCCATCTTGCCCACCGTCAAAGCACCCGAGAGGGTCATGACCACAAAACAATCCTTGTCACGGGCCATTTGTTCGAAAACATCGGCGGCGTCGCCGATCTGCCGCCCGGTGAACGCCGTGTCTCCCATGGCGCGCACCAGTTCATCGACCGTGCGGCATTTCGATAAGTCCAGCGGAAACATCGGCCGGAGCTTATCTTTGACTGGATCGTGGAGCACCCTCCCGGTCACAGTCTTCTCTCGGTGCTTCGCCATCGCTTCTCCTCGAGTCAGAATCAAACCTGTATTGCTGCGCATTTCTTTTCTGAAAATCTTGCCAGCCTGCTTAGTTGCTGTCCCGCATGACGCGACTTGCCTGCCGGAGCTAGGACTAATCCCAACAGCCTGCGGGAAATAGAAACGTCACCATCAATGAGATCCCGAACCAGCGCTTACCAGGCCACGAGCGCGCTAGCAAACAGCCGGCGACAATCGCGACCGGCAGTGCCGCCCACCAGAACGGATGCCACGTTGTTTGGCCAGCGAAGACGGATAACCCCACCGCCGTGATCGCCCGCGGATTGTGGAAGACGGCTAGGCAGAAAAGCACAAGAGTGCCGAGCGCAAAAAGCCACCGGCCAGGAAACGCGCCTTTCAGAATCCACACGACAGGCTCCTATTAAACCGATCGTGCTTCCACGATCTTGCTGATTGATATTACAAATGCCGTGCACAAGATACTACAAAACGCGCGCAAATATTTTTCTTTCCCGCTCATGCTAAACTATTTTTCATGGCCAACAAATTTACCATCGGGCTCGTGCAGATGAAATGCACGAGGAACGCGGAACAGAATCTCGCGAAAGCGGTTGACCAAATCCGCGAAGCCGCCGCTCGTGGCGCGCAAATCATTTCCTTGCACGAACTTTTCCTCGGCGAATATTTTTGCCGCACCGAAGACGCCGAACTTTTCAACCTTTCCCAATCCGTCCCCGGTCCCGCCACCGAAAACCTCGCTCACATTGCCAAAGAGAAAAAAGTCGCCTTAATCGTTTCCCTGTTCGAGCGCCGCGCTCCCGGCGTTTATCACAATTCCTGCGCCGTTTTGGACGCCGACGGCTCTTTCCTCGGCAAATACCGCAAGATGCACATTCCCGACGATCCGCTTTACTACGAAAAATTTTATTTCACTCCCGGCGATCTCGGTTTCCCTAATTTCGATACCAAGTACGCGCGCGTCGGCGTGCAAATCTGCTGGGACCAGTGGTATCCGGAGGGATCGCGCGTCACGGCTCTCGGCGGCGCCAACGTGATTTTTTATCCCACCAGCATCGGCTGGCATCCACACGAAAAAGCGCAATTCGGCGCCCGGCAGCTGGACGCCTGGAAAACCATTCAGCGTGGCCACGCCATCGCCAACGGCGTCTATGCCGCGGCCGTCAACCGCGTCGGATTCGAAGGCCAGCCGGATAAAGGCGATCCGGGATTGGAATTTTGGGGAAATTCGTTCGTCGCCGATCCTTTCGGTCAAATCATCTCCGAAGCTTCCAACGACAAAGAAGAAATCCTCGTCGTTGAATGCGATCCCGCAAAAAGCGAAGAAACCCGTCGCAACTGGCCCTTCTTTCGCGACCGCCGCATCGATGCCTACCAGCCGATCCTGAACCGCTGGCTGGACAAAGAATGAACTTCGCTTGTTCTGGATGCTTTATCTTTTCTTCTCTGTGATCCCGGTGTCCTCAGTGCTCTCTCCGTGTTAAATTCTTTTCCCCAATGAAGACATCCGCGCAAACCAAAACACCACACGCTCTCGGCTTCCGCATGCCTGCCGAGTGGGAACCTCACGAAGCCACCTGGCTCGCCTGGCCGCATGAGTTGACGGATTGGCCGGGGAAATTCGCGCCGATTCCGTGGGCCTTCGCCGAAATCGTACGCCACCTATCCCAAGTCGAGCGCGTGTATCTTCTGGTCGAAGATCGCGCCGCCGAATCGCGTGTTCGATCCATGCTGAAAAAATCCGGCGCCAATCTCGACGCCATCGATTTCTTCCGCATCCCCACGGACCGCGGCTGGATGCGCGATTCCGGACCCATCTGCGTTCGAAACGAAGCCGGCGAAGTCGCCTACAATCATTTCGTTTTCAACGGCTGGGGCAAGTATTCGAATCACAAGAAAGACGCCGTAGCCGTCGCCAAAGTCAATCAAAAGCTAAAGCGTCGCACTTGGCAGCCGGAACACAAAGGCCGCCGCGTTGTTCTCGAAGGCGGCAGCATCGATGTCAACGGCCGCGGAACGCTGCTCACTACGGAAGAGTGCCTGCAAAGCAAAGTGCAAGAGAGAAATCCCGGTTTCACCAAAGAAGATTACGCGCAAGTGTTCCGCGAATATTTCGGCGTCACCAACGTTCTCTGGCTGGAAAATGGGATTGCCGGCGACGACACGCACGGCCACGTCGACGACCTCGCGCGTTTCGTGAACCCTTCAACAGTCGTGACCATCGTAGAAGATGATCCGCGAGATGCGAACTATGCTCCGCTGCAAGAAAATCTTGCCTTGTTGAAAACCATGCGGGATCAATATGGCAAGCCGCTGCGCGTCCAAACGCTGCCGATGCCCGCGGCTGTCAACTTCGACGGTTTTCGGCTTCCCGCCAGTTATGCCAATTTCTACATCGCCAACAAAATTGTGATCGTGCCCACTTTCAACGATTCGAACGATAGCGTCGCCTTGAACACTCTCGCAGGCCTGTTCCCCGACCGCCAAGTCGTCGGCGTCGCCTGCCGCGACCTGGTCCTCGGCCTGGGCACGCTCCACTGCATGACCCAGCAGCAGCCCGCTTCCACATAGCGGCGGTCTTTGTTGGCAGCTTCGGTCGATCACGTTGCTTGCAAGTTCAGATACAATCTTTCTTTCGTTAGGAGGGTTCATGCTCGCTGCAAACATGCTTTTACAGCAGACGTATGCGGTCTGGTTCCGGTCCCACGGTTTCATCTCCTGGCTTCTCCTCGGCTTGGTTGCCGGATGGCTCGCCGGAAAAATTGCGCGCGGCCGGGGCTTCGGCTGCATCGCGGATATTGTGCTTGGCTTGATCGGTTCCTATATTGGCGGCTGGGTTTTCGTGAAGCTCGGAATTTTCGGAGGCGGGTTTCTTTACTCACTCGCTGCTGCAACTCTGGGCGCCGTGATTCTCGTTTCCATCGCGCATCTTTTCGGTAGCGACCACTGAAAACCGGAACTGAAAAACAGATTCGCACCACTTGTTGAACGGCCGAGTTTCCATTTTTTTACTAATCACGACGCAACCGTCTCAAATCACTTCCTGTGATACGATTCTCGTTGGCGTCCCGGAGCTGACGCTTCATTGAGCAAGACGTCGCAATCTCTCACCGCCATACCTTTGGGCGGACTCGGCGAATTTGGCATGAACATGATAGCGCTGCGACTCGGTGACGAAATTATCGTCATCGACGCGGGCATGATGTTTCCGGAGTCCGAATTACTCGGCGTCGATCTGGTCATTCCCGACATTACCTTTTTGAAACAAAACCGCGCGCAAGTCCGCGCGATCGTGCTCACCCACGGGCACGAAGATCACATCGGTGCGCTGCCGTATATTTTAAAAGATTTAAATGTTCCGGTGTACGGAACGCGCTTCACGCTCGCGCTCGTAAAGAAGCGCCTCGATGAAGCAGGGCTATTGGATTCGACGACGCTGCGCGAAGTAATTCCCGGGCGGCTAGTAGAAATTGGTCCGTTTGAAGTGGAGTTCATCTCCGTGACGCACAGCACGGTGGATTGCGTGGCGCTGGCGATTCGAACCCCCCTCGGCGTGGTGATTCACACGGGGGATTTCAAAATCGATCAGACGCCAGTGGGGGGCGCGCCATTTGATTTGCACGCGTTCGCGCGATATGGAAACGAGGGTGTGCTGGCGCTGTTCAGCGATTCGACGAACGTGGAGCGGCCCGGGTTTACGCCGTCGGAGCGCGCCATTGTGCCGCGAATTGAGGAATTGTGCCGCTCGGCGCCGCGGCGCGTGATTTTGTCGTGCTTCGCTTCGTCAATTCATCGCATTCAGCAAGTGATTGATATTGCTTCGCGCGTGAATCGCAAGGTGGCGTTTGTTGGGCGCAGCATGGTGGACAACGTGGAGATTGCGCACTCGCTGGAATTGCTGCGCATCCCGGACGGAATGGTCGTGCGGCCGCAGGACATCCGCGGTTTCGATCCGAAGCGAATCGTTATCTTGGCGAGCGGAAGCCAGGCGGAGCCGATGTCCTCGCTTTCGCGGATCGCCGTGGACAATCACCGGTTTGTTTCCGTGGATGAAAACGACAGCGTGATTCTTTCCGCGCGCATTATTCCAGGAAATGAGAAATCGATTTTCCGGATGCTGGACCACATGTTCCGGCGGCGCGCGCTGGTGTATTACGACAATTCGGCGGGGACGATTCACGTCTCGGGGCACGCCAGCCAGGAAGAACAAAAACTTTTGCTGCAACTCGTGAAGCCGAAATATTTTATTCCCGTGCACGGTGAATACCGGCACTTGTTCCGGCACGCGGCGCTGGCGCACCAATTGGGATGCGTGTCGAACGAGATTTTGCTTTTGGAGGATGGGCGGCCGATTGAGTTCACCGAAGATGGGGCGCATCGGCGCGACCCGGTTACAGCGGGGCGGGTTTGCGTGGATTCGGGTTCGCTGGAAGAGATTGAAGAAGTGGTGATTCGCGACCGCAAGCATCTTTCAGAAGATGGCATCGTGGTGCCGATCATCGCGATCGACAAGCACACCGGCAAGGTGGAGTCGCATCCGGAAATCGTGACGCGTGGATTGATGAGCGACAACGGACACGAATTGATCGCCGGCGCGCGGCTGGTGATTATGAAGACGGTCGAGGAATCGAACGCCGAGGAAAAATCGGACTGGGGCGTTATCAAAGAAAAGATTCGCGTGGACCTGAAGCGCTACATCAACAAGCAAACTTCCAAGCGGCCGCTGATTCTTCCGGTGATCCTCGAAGTTTAGCCAATTCCTCGGCTGTGGGCCGTGTTCCGTGATCGGTGGAAGCACGGCGCAGAGGAGGAAAACAGTCGACAGTTGAAAGTTGATGGAGAGGGCGGCCGCCCAAGCGACCGGTGATTGTGGACGTTTAATAAATTTCGAGAAATTGCGGTATACTCGGCTTACTCGACACTCTTGTCGACATCGGCGTTCCTGCCGAGAAGGAGGTGATCCAGTGAGGTACGGTTTACGTTGAAGTAGTATGAAGAGGCGCTCGTGAGGTTACCGGGCGCCTCTTTCGGTTTGCCCCGCCTGTCCGAATTGCCTGTGAATACATGAATTTATTCAGCGTTTTATCGCTGGCCGGTGCTCACGGCTCCGGGTATGGCCGTGTAATGCAGAGAAGAACAGCGCCAGCTATCATGAACACGCTAGGCGGGCAAGCATTCTTTCGGCTACAACTGCCTTCGTTCACCAGTTGTGCTTGTCAGTTCCCTGACCGGTCGTACTTCGATACTGCCCACACGAGCGGGCGGCATTTTGGAGGCGACTTGGATGGCCTCTTTTAAGTCGGCGGCCTCAATCAAATAAAATCCTGCCAAGCACTCCTTCGTTTCGGTGAAAGGGCCATCCCTGACGGCAACCTTTCCCTTGTGGACCCGCACGGTAGCAGCTGTGCGAACGGGTTGAAGGGCCTCCGAGGCAAGGCATTGGCCCGACTTGCGGAGCGCTTGGTCGTAAGCCATACAGTCATCGTCGGTCATGGCCCCGATTTTCTTTTCTTCACCGTAGACAAGGCATAGGTACTTCAATTTGAATCTCCTTCACCTCGGAGCAACTTCGAGGTGAAGTACTTCAATACCATAGAAGGCCCGAAAATTCTAAAGGACTTAGTGTTGGTGTAAGTGGTTTAGAATCAGCAGCTACGAGTATTCTCTAAATGCTGATTCTAAAGGGGTTTGCTCTCCGGGGCCGGGGACGCGGGCTTCGCCGTTGTTGAATCAGGGGGTGTCCCTGCTTGGGGCACGTTGAGGGGTGGCGTGGCGTTGCGGCGGGTTGTTGGTTGACGGATACTCAAGAACGGCGAGCTTCTGATAGCAGCGGAAACAGCCAGATTCGACGTTTTCCTCACCGTGGATCAAGGGGTTCGGGTATCAGCAAGATCTAAGGGCCCAGAAGATTGCCATCATCATTTTCCGCACGAAGTCGAACAGCCTGAAAGATCTCTTGCCGCCTGTGCCCGCTTGCCTGCCACGCAAGGAGTTGCCAATGGGATGAGGTGGGCCGCCTCCGCACCAGGATTAATGGGTTCGGGGTTACTGGGGTGGGGTCCTGTGCGCGGAGGCTACCCCTGTCGATTGTGTTGCGTGCATCCTGCATCAGAACCGCAGGAGTGGGAATATAGTGTTTGCCTTGATTTTGGGTCAGGTGTTTCCCCTAGTGCCCGGTGCCACTCACGCTGCACACGCTGGCTCTTCTTGCCTCCTTAGCCTCACGGGTATAGGCTTTTGCCTCGCAGGACGTTTGGGGTAAGCAGGCCTTGCCCTTCGGTTGGTGACTCAGGGTAAAGGGTCTAAAGACCGGCCACAACAAAGAGGCCGCGCAGACGTTTTGTGTAGAGCCGACCTGAAGCGGCAGGAGGCTGACCTAAGGGTTGTCTCTACGGGCGGTAGATCAAGAGGAGGAAACCATGGCTACGGCAACGGCGGTATTGGAAAAGAATGTCAAAATTGGACCGACAAAATTACTGATCAACGGGAAGTGGGTGGACAGCGTATCGAGAAAAACATTTCCGACGATTAATCCGTCGACGGGCGAAGCGATCACGCAAGTGGCGGAGGCCGATGCGGCGGACGTGGATAAGGCGGTGGCGGCGGCGCGGGCGGCGTTTGACAAAGGACCCTGGCGCAAGATGAACGCTGCGCAGCGCGGCGTGTTGATGAACAAGCTGGCGGACCTGATCGAGAAGCATGCGGATGAGCTGGCGCAGCTGGAGTCCCTGGACAATGGGAAGCCTTACCACATCGCGCGGGCGGCGGACCTTCCGCTGACGATTGCGTGCTACCGCTACTACGCGGGATGGGCGGACAAGAATCATGGCAAGACGATACCCGTGAGCGGGAATTACTTCTGCTACACGAAGCATGAGCCGGTGGGAGTGGTGGGGCAGATTATTCCGTGGAATTTTCCGCTGCTGATGCAGGCGTGGAAACTGGGGCCGGCGCTGGCTACGGGCTGCACGGTGGTGATGAAGCCGGCGGAGCAGACGCCATTGACGGCGCTGCGCGTCGGAGAATTGCTGCTCGAAGCAGGGTTCCCCGAAGGCGTGGTGAACTTGCTGCCAGGGTACGGTCCGACGGCCGGCGCGGCGCTCGCGCGGCACATGGACGTGGACAAGGTGGCGTTCACCGGGTCGACGGAAGTGGGCCATTTAATTATGCGGGCGGCGGCGGACACCAACTTGAAGCGCGTGACGCTGGAACTAGGCGGGAAGAGCCCGAACATCGTGTTCGCGGATGCGAACATGGATGAAGCCATTGAAGGCGCGCACTTTGCGCTGTTCTTCAACCAAGGGCAGTGCTGCTGCGCTGGGTCGCGGCTGTACGTCGAGGAAAAGTGCTACGACGAATTCGTCGAGAAGAGCGTAGCGCGAGCGAAGAAGCGGACGGTTGGCAACCCCTTCGATAAGAATACGGAGCAGGGGCCGCAAGTGGACCAAGAGCAGTTCAATAAAGTAATGAGCTACATCGACTCAGGGAAAAAGGAAAACGCGAAGATGTTGACGGGCGGCAAGAGGGTCGGAGACAAAGGATACTTTATTGAGCCGACGGTGTTCGCGGACGTGAAAGATGACATGAAGATCGCGAAGGAAGAAATCTTCGGGCCAGTGATGACCATCCTGAAGTTCAAGGACCTGAACGAAGTTGTAGATCGCGCCAACAAGACGATGTATGGCTTGGCGGCGGCGGTGTGGACCAAGGACATTACCAAGGCGCATGCGATTGCGGACAGCGTGCGCGCGGGAACCGTGTGGGTGAATTGCTATGACGTATTCGACGCCGGAGCGCCGTTCGGCGGGTTCAAGCAGAGCGGGATCGGGCGCGAACTGGGCGAATACGGATTGGCGAACTACACGGAAGTGAAGACCGTGACCGTTAAACTATGAAGCAGACGATTCGAAGGGAAAGGCGAAGAGGGGCACGATTTATCGTGCCCCTACTTTTTATTGCGACCACCGCTGTGCTCGTTGCGGGGTTATTTTTTGTGGCGCCAGCGGGTTTTGCGCAGTCCGGAAAGGAATCGTTCAACGGTTCAATCTCCGGTGTTGCGCCGGACACGAGCGGTCTGCAGCGGCGTGCGCAGCATTTGCGGTATGGGATTAATTTGAGCGAGTGGTTTGCGCAGGTTTACGACACGAAGGGTTACACCAAGGAACATTTTGAGGCGTGGACTACGGCGCAGGATATTGCGTTGATCAAGGAGATGGGATTTGACCACGCGCGGCTGAGCGTGAATCCGCAGCCAATGTGGAAGCGGGGGCAAGCGGACCGGATTCCGGCGGAATACCTGGGCTATCTCGACCGAGCGGTCGAGATGATCCTGGAGCAGGGGCTGGCGGTGATTATTGATATTCATCCGGAGAGCGACTTCAAACAGAAGCTGGCGACGGACGACAGTTTCGTGGAGCAGTTTTCGGATTATTGGCGGGCGCTGGCGCGGCACTATGCGACGACGAATCCGGAACTGGTTTCATTCGAAATATTGAACGAGCCGGAATTTCACGATCGGTATCGATGGGAAGGCGTGCAAGGAAGGCTGGCGGTGGCGATTCGCGAAGGGGCGCCGCAGCATACGATTATTGTGGCGGGCGCGTACTGGTCTTCGGAGAACGAGTTGCTGTTTTTTGACCCCTTGCGCGATCCGAATATTATTTACAATTTTCACTTTTACGATCCGCATATTTTTACGCATCAAGGGGCGACCTGGAGCACGAATTATGTGCACTATTTGAAGCAGCTGCCCTATCCGTCGACGCCGGAGAATGTGCAAGCGGCCGCGGAGCTGATTCCGGATGCGGTGAACCGGTTGGCAGCGATTCATTATGGGCTGGACCGGTGGGACGCGGCGCGGATTGATGGAGAGATCGCGCAGGTGGCGGCTTGGGCAAAACGATGGAATGTGCCGGTGACGTGCAATGAGTTTGGAGTTTACCGGAAAGCGGCGCGGCCGGAAGATCGCGCGGCGTGGATTTCGGACGTTCGAACGACCCTGGAGAAATACGGGATTGGGTGGACGATGTGGGATTACAGCGGGGGATTTGCGGTGGTGACGAAGCAAGAGGGCCATGCTGCCGTGCCTGACCCGATTACGGTGAAGGCGCTGGGACGGAAGATGCCTGCTATGCCGCAATGATGCGGCGGCGTTGTTTAGCGGAGATAAATCGGCCTACAATCCGCCATGCCGGTCACGCTGCGCGCCCACGAACCGCGGGACTTTGCCGCTCTGGTGCGGCTGGACCAAGGATGTTTTCCTCCAGGGATTGCGTACTCCAAAACCATGCTGAGATATTTCCTGAAGCTGCCGTCGGCGGACGGGACGGTGGCGGAGGATGGCGGGAAGATTGTGGGATTTATTTTGACGGAAGAAAATCCGCCGCTGGCGCACGTGATCACGCTGGACGTAGCAGCATCGTACCGGCGGCAGGGAGTGGGGTCGGCGCTGCTGGCGGAAAGCGAGAGGAATCTGGCGTTGCGGGGCGTTCGAACGATTTTGCTGGAAACGGCAACCGACAATGAGGCAGGCGTTGCGTTCTGGCAGCGGCATGGCTATCGTATCGAAGCGATATTGAAACGCTACTATCTGCGGACAATTGACGCTTACGAAATGCGGAAAATCCTGCTGGGCGCGGGAAAAACGGCGAAGCATTCAGGAGAACCGGTTTGAGCGACTACTTGCTGTCGGTGCTGCTGGGCATCGTGGAGGGATTGACAGAATTTTTGCCGGTGAGTTCGACGGCGCATTTGCGACTGTCGGAGGCGCTGCTGCATATCGATCTTGCCAGCGGCTATTGGAAGATGTACTCCATCGTGATCCAGCTCGGGGCAATCGCGTGCCTGCCGGTGTATTTCTGGAACCGGATTGCAGCGTTCCTCTCGAACTTTCCGAAAGGCGAGCGCGGTGACCGAACGGCGCTCTCTCATCCTCTTGGCCTCACGGCTGTGGCCTTCTTAATTACGGCGATTCCTTCGTTTCTGCTGACAAAGGTGATCGGGAAGCATCTCGAGAGCTTGTACATCATGGGAAGTTCCCTGCTGATCGGCGGGATGGTCATGTGGATTGTGGACGCGATGAACGCGAAGTGGGAGGTGGCGGGCCCTGGCGCAGGAGGCCGTATTCACACCTGGAAGATGGAAGACATGAGCCTGGGGCAAGCCGCCTGGATCGGCTTTTGTCAAATTTTTTCGGGCCTATTCCCCGGAACGTCTCGGTCCATGTCGACGATTGCCGGCGGGCAAATTGTGGGGATGTCGCGGTCTTCGGCACTGGAGTTTTCTTTCTTTCTTTCGATACCGACAATGGCCGCGGCAACGTTATATACACTCTACAAGTCGGTGCTAGGAAAAGGCGAAAATCCCATTGGCGTTTCGCAGATGTCTCCGCACCAGTGGGTGGTGCTGGCGATCGGATTCGTGGTGTCATTCATCGTGGCGTACGCATCGGTAGCGTGGTTTTTGGCGTGGGTGAGGAAGCATGGGTTCGCGCCGTTCGCGGTCTACCGGATCATTGTGGGGGCGGTGGTATTGGCGTGGGCCTCCGGGATGCGGCACTGAAGACTTTGGAAACACCGGCATACAAAGTTTTTGGCGCCCGCGAGCGGTATTTTGGTATATTCAGGGTGTTTGGAAGTTCCTCCAAGCGGGAGTGCGAAAGCGCCAGCGCCCCGCCGCGACACTCAGCCTTCCCCAAAAAAGCTGAGGAGACTTCGTGCGCATTCTTACGCCTACTGGAAATAAGCGGCTCAACGAGCTGATAGGGTTTTTATGTATGACGCTGGCGTTGCTGATCGCGCTGGCGTTGCTTTCCTATTCCCCGAAAGATGCTTCATTTAACGTGAGCGCTCCGTCAGCCGACGGGAGCCCGGCACAGAATTGGATTGGGCCGGCTGGCGCCTATGGGGCGGACCTGCTATTCCAAATTTTCGGATTCGCGGCGTTTTTGTTGCCGGCGGCTTTCCTGGTTCTGGGATGGCGGTGGTTCCGGAGCCGGGCCATTGATTCGCAGATTGCGACGCTGGCCGGATTTGGGTTGCTGCTGCTTTCGCTGCCGACGCTGCTTTCGTTGTGGCATGTGTGGGACGTGCGAGGGGCGATCCCGCCGGGTGGATTTATCGGAACGCTCATTTCCAGCGGGCTGCGAACTGGGTTCAACCTGTGGGGCGCGAATCTGGTGGGCGTGGCGCTGCTGGTAACGGCGCTGTTTATGACCACACGATTTTCTTTTTCTGGGGCGCACGCCTGGGCGAACAGCCCGCATGGACCCATCGGCGTGGTCGAGAAGCTGGGAATCTTGCAGAAGGCTCAGGCGCGGTGGCACGCCTGGCGCGAAGAACGCGAGCAACAGCGCATGCGCCGGCGAGTGGAAGAGTCGCGGCTGTCGGGAAGAAAGCCGGTTCCGCCGCAATCGATTGGGAAGGCGGAGATTCTGAATGAGCCCTCCAAGACGATTCGCTTGGCGGATGAGAGCGATATTTTCAAGGGTAAGACGGAGATCGAGGAAGAAGAGGACGAAAAAGGGAAAAAGGATGGGGCCCGGAAAGCTCCAATTTTCGTCTTCAACCGTGAAACGGAGAAAGCCGCGGCTAAAAAGACCGGAGAACCCAAAATCGCGAAGGGCAGCCCGAATTACAAACTGCCAACCCCTTCCCTGCTGCGCGAGGGCGAGCGCGGGCAAAAGCTGGATGAAGATGAGTTGAAGTTTCGGGCGCGCGCGATCGAAGCAAAATTCCTTGAATTTGACGTGCAAGGACACGTGACACAAATCAATCCGGGGCCGGTGGTTACGACATTCGAATTCAAACCGGAAGCGGGCATCAAGTACAACCGGATTACCGGGTTGACCGAGGACCTTTGCCTGGCGCTGCAGGCGGAATCCATCCTGATCGAGCGCATCCCCGGCAAATCAACGATCGGCATCGAAGTTCCGAACGACCGGAGACAGACCATTGCGCTGCGGGACATCATCGAGGCGCCGGAATTCGTCAATTCGCCGAGCAAGTTGACGCTGGCGATGGGACGCGACTTGCATGGGCGCATTCGCATCACGGACTTGTCGGCGATGCCACATTTGCTGATCGCCGGCTCGACGGGCACAGGCAAGAGCGTGTTCATCAACTCCCTGATGATGTCGATTCTTTATAAAGCCAGCCCGGAAGAAGTAAAGATGGTGCTGGTGGACCCGAAGCGGCTGGAATTGAATTTGTATGAGAATATTCCGCATTTGATCGCGCCAGTGGTGACCGATCCGAAGATTGCCTCCAACGTGCTGCGAAATGCGACGCGCGAGATGGAGAACCGATTAAAGCTGCTGGCGCAGCGCGGCGTGCGCAACATTGACCAGTACAACCGTACATTCAAGAAGGAGCAGTCGCTCTCGCTCTTCGACAACCTGGAAGAGACGGAGCACAAGCCGCTTCCCTACCTGATCATCGTGATCGACGAGTTGGCCGACTTGATGATGGTAGACACCAACAACGTAGAAGAGTCCATCACGCGGCTGGCGCAGATGGCACGTGCGGTGGGCATTCACTTGATTTTGGCGACGCAGCGGCCTTCCGTGGACGTGATTACCGGTTTGATTAAGGCGAACTTCCCTGCCCGCATATCGTTCCGGGTGGCCAGCAAGGTGGACTCGCGGACGATTCTGGATTCGAATGGGTCGGAATCGCTGCTCGGACGCGGCGACATGCTCTATCTGCCGGCCGGGTCGGCGCGGCTGCACCGTATTCATGGGCCGCTGGTGACGGAAGACGAGATCACCTCGGTGTGCGATTTCTGGCGCGAGCAGGCGCAGGCGAAGTACCAAGAAGAGCTGCTGGCGGCGCCGAAGGATGAAAACGACAAAACGGAAGGCACTCACGAAGACGCCGCCGATGGCGGAGAGGATGTTGACGATGATCTCTACCAGGATGCGATCCGCGTGGTTTGCGACGCTGGGCGCGCTTCCACTTCAACGTTGCAGCGGCGCTTACGGATTGGGTATGGACGCGCGGCTCGCTTAATCGATTTGATGGAAAAGGACGGCATTGTAGGGCCGCCGGATGGGACGAAGCCACGCGAAGTCTTGAAGAACCGGAATTGGATGAAGGAATTCGACGAATCGTCGCAGTGAGAAAGTATTGGCAGTTATCAGTGTTCAGTTTTTAGTGGCCGGAAGCAATCTGAAGCACCATCAGTTCAGGCTTTCATAGCGGCGCTCTGCGCTTGGCATCGCGGAGCACTTCGCAGTCGCGATGGCGCAGTGGCGTGCTTTCCGCGGAAGGCGAATTGACAGGGCTGGCTATCGTCTCTAAAATTGAAAAGCTGCAATAGGCCGGGGTAGCTCATTGGTAGAGCGCCGCCCTGAAAAGGCGGGCGTAGCCAGTTCGATTCTGGCCCCCGGCACCATTCTAACAGCCACGCTCCCCAGCAAATTCCACGTGCCAGAGGCGATGTACGTTCTTCCTTCTGGAGTGAGGGTTATTTTCTCCACGTGCTTTGCGACCTCCGCGCGGACGAGCCGCGCTTCGCCGGTCCACAACGACTGCAAGTTCTTGAGCCGGGCTTCGACGAATCGCCGCGTGTCCCGCAGCTGCAATCTTACTGCACCAGGTTCGGAGCTGGCGAGTTTTTGGGTGAGTTCGCAGTGCTCTGTTTCCAGGTCGGTGAGCTGTGCGCGAAGAGAATTCGAGAGCCCCATGCTGGCGATCGCTTCTGTGCAGTTGCGGATCCGCCGCTCGACCAGTTCGACGCGCCGGCGCGCAGCGGCCATTTCTCCGCTTTGCTGACTCAAGAGTCGCGCAAGCTCCTCCTCGAATCGGCGAAAGGTGTAGGCGACAACGTCGGGATGCAGGACCTTGGCCTGGAGGCCTCGGAGCAGCTGCTGCTCAAGGGCCAAGCGCGCAATGAGCAAATTGTTCGTGCAAACGCGGTCGCCGCGGTAGGCGTGCATCGAACAGCCGTACCGCGAATCATCGCGGGTCTTCCACTGACCAGAGACGATTGTCACGCTGCCGTGACAGATGGAGCACTCAAGAAGCCCGGTGAACAGATACGGTGAGCCCGCACTTCGCGCGCGGCGCGGCCTCCGTCCGGGTCCGCAATCGTAAAGTTGCTCAACGATCCGCATTCGCCGACGCGATGCCGCCCACAATTCCTCGGAGACAATGCGCTGCTCGGGAGTCTCCCGCCGGCGCCACTCGCTCGGAAGCTTTCGCCGGTAGATGCGCTTCCCGGTTTCCTGCGATCGCACCTTCTGCGTCTTCCCCCAGATCACCATGCCGCGATATCGTTCATTGTGCAGGATGTGCCGCACGGACGACGGGCACCAGCTCCGCGAGACTCTTCCCTTCTGCGGCTGCGGCGAGAGAATCCCTTCGTCATTGAGATCGATGGCAATCCGCTTCATCGAGTCACCAGCGGCATACCGCTCGAAAATTCTTCGCACGGTAGTTGCCTGGTTTGGATCAACAGCGAGCTTGACGCCGGTGATGACTGGCCGGCCGCGGCTGTCGCGTTCCGTGCAGTTTTCGATCGGCACACCGCGATAGCCGAAGACGCGGCCGCCAGTGTGCAATCCGCTGAGCGCGAGCTGCTCGACGCCGCGGAAGGTGCGCCTCGACAGGTCCTTGAGGTAGAGCGAATCGACAATGCCGTGTACTCCCACCAAGAGCTCGGCCTGCTCGCTGCTGGTGTCGATGCCCTGGGCGACAAAGATTACACGAACGCCGGCAAATTGAAGCTGCTCGAAGATGCGCAGGGAATCGGCCAGCCGGCGGCTGAGGCGGCTCGTATCGTCGGCGAGAATCACATCAAACGGCCGTGGGGTTTGTTTCGCCGCGGCTAGGAGTTTCCGCAACCCCGCACGGTCATCCGTGGCGCCTGAGATCGCTTCATCCGCATAAATGTGCGGATCGAGAATGCGCAGGCCGTGACGATCGGCGTACTCCCGGCACTTCCGGATTTGTTGGTCGATGGTGAGAGAGTTCTGCTTTTCGCTGGAGTAGCGAGCGTAGACGGCGCAACCTGAGGTTTTGGTCACGGTTTCACTGCCCTCAGCTCCCGTGCGGCTGTGCTGCTGACAAAGTGTGCCGCATCGGGTGCGTCGTCCGCAAGGTTGTCCTCGCCTTCGGTGACGGCAAGGTATTGCTTCACGAGAACCGGCACGATCGCGCGATCGATGAACTCCTTCAACTCGGGCGTAAGGGGCGAATTTTCCCGCGCCTGTCTACGGTCCGATTGTAGACGCACGCACTGCGCCCCTGCAGCCAGCCGCTTCGCTCCGAGCTTGAGAACCTTGCCCATGCCTCTCCTAAAAATTCCGTGCCCCTGATTCTTTTCTTCTGCTGGCCGGCCGCCTTCTGAAACCGGGACGCGCGATCGGGTCTTTGCACCCGCGCGGGCAGCCGATGATCGCCGCCCCTGGCGCGCCGCCTACTTTCCTTACCAGCTCACCGCAATATATGCAGCGGAACTGCATCTCAACGGCTCACGGATACTGCGAATCGAAGCATTGGACTTCCCTCAATTCGCTTGGTATATTCCGGGCCATGGGACCCAGAGAAAAACTCCTCAGATGGTTCGCCATGGCACTCCCCGGTTCTCCTTCTTTTGAACAACTCTCCCCGGAGCAATTGGCCAACGTCGAAGCGCTGGCCACTGCCACGGAAAAGTTGGCCAAGGAAAAAGCAATGGACTTGACCCGCTATAACTGGGAACAGCCTCCTGTGACGAGCCATCCCAAGTAGCGCCCCGGAAAGGCTCGAAGTCCCAGCTAGCTCAACGCCTTGGTCCACGCCAAAATCATCCCTTTCCAGAGCTTCCCAGGACGAAACCACGCCCGTTGAATCGAAGCCACTTGCGGCGTCAGCCGAGGGGCGAAAGTCGTAGGGGTTTTTGGAACGCGGTTCATGTCGCGTCCTTTCGGGCCCCGTACTTTTGCAGGATAAGTTTCTTTTGGCGTTCGAGCTCGGCGCGGCGCCCCGCGACATCGACGACTCGCGGTGTCTCGTCGACCGGCGCAGCACTCGCAACGCCACTGCTCGTGACCGGGGCATTGACGGTCCTCGCATATGCCAGGCCGCGCGCGTGAAGATCGGTGAAACTGACCGACTCCGGTAGACTCTTTATTTCCACGAGGTCTGCCAGGGAGTTCTTCAACTCGCCCTCAGGCAGCAGGAATTTGTCTTGCTCGAGTTCGCCGTAGGCGACGAAGGATTCGACAAAGCGTTTCTTCGCCCAGGTGTGTAGCGCCTCCACTGAGTCAAAGTCGCGGAACACTCCCGCGGCTCGCGCGGCTTGCCGTACGCGTGCGGACAATCTCGCCAGGGCGCGATCGAGCGGGCCGGGGATATCGGGATTCCAGTGAACGCGGCGAATCTCCAGGACGCGGTCCCAGGCCTCCTCAGCCGTTGCCGGCGCCGAGTTTTTTTCCGCCATGGCCAGCGGCTCAAGAATCTCCGACACTTTCGGGAAAAACTTGCACGTCCTGAGCGCACGGCTAAAGAGTCGCTCCAAGATCGCGGCATCCATCCCATCGAAAGCCTCGAGCCAGAGCGGAAGCCTCGGCGCTACGTCCTCTTTGTGTTCGACGCCGAAACGGAAAAGCCATTGCCTAATTAGGGCGTTCGTTGAGTCCGAGCGCTCTTGCGTTTCGCAGAGCGAGGTCGGTAGCAGTTGGCTTCCCGCCTCGACTTGCTGAGTGTGTCCCATTGCTTCCTCCAGACTGCGGAATGTCCTCATCTTGCCAGCGCTTCGCGTTCAGCCAGGTCGCCGGGAGTTGGAAGATTCCGCGTGCCCACTGATCCGACGTCAGCCATTTCTCAAGCCCAGCCATCAGGGGCAGGTACTCCGCGATCGGAATTTTCCTCCAAGCCTGGCGCGCCTCTGCTTTCGCTTGACGCCGCGGCCACTTCTCCCAAAAGATCGAGAACGCGGCGTCCTTCGTTTCGGCTTCAAGCCCGGGCCTGGTGGTTTGAACACACACACTAGGAGCCGAAGGCTCTGCAGTTGATGCGTGCGAAGCACACGGCTCCTCTCCAACACCAACACCTAAACCAACACCAAAACCAAAACCGGCGACACTTTGCCGTCGCAGTGCGACGTTTTTGTGTCGCAACTCGTATTCGCGCAGCTCGGCAGTGGGGACAGGCGGCGCCAAGAGCGGACCATATCGCTCGGTTCGCCTGGATACCCGAGGCAGACGGCACTGGCGGTCGCTCCCGGTCCAATGCGCGTACCATTTGCCATCGCGCTCCCAGGTGAAGAGCAGACCGTGCTCGCCAAACGCACGCAGAATTTCCTTCACATATTCGAGCGTCAGGTTCGGGCGGATCGCCGCGACTCTCATCCAAATGACCCGGAGGTTTGTGATCTCAAAACTTCCGTTCGCATCCGCCAGGGGATAGAACCAAGAGTATTCCGGTATCATCGTCTCAGGCAGCTCGGAGAGCTTCGTGCTTCCCCACATCGCATCGCCATCTAACACTCTCCTTGGCATTAACGCACCCCCGCGGCCGCGAAGAGGTCGGTCTGCACAAATCTCGGTGGATCCGGCCTGAGCAGCCTGTACTCGAAGAGCCCGTAGCCTGGACCGTGCCGGCGCCGCTTCTCCAAACGGTAGGAACCGAACGCTGGCTTTTTCAAATGGCGCAGTTGCGCGGAGACCGATGCCTCTGGGAACCGGCAACGCCAGGCTGATTCGAGTGCGGCCCGAATCTCGGCGAGAGTTAGCCAACGGCCGCGAGCTGAGAACTGGAGCACGTGATCGCGGACACGCTCCATCTGCGTGCAAAGGCGGCCCACGTCGGATTGAGTTTGAGAGCCGGCGCCGAAAACCGCGGGACGCGGACTGCTCATGATCGCCCCTCAGCGTCCGCGAGCTCCGCGGTGCGCATGATTTCTTCGCGCCGGACAACCGCGCCATGCTGCAACCGGAAGACGAAAACGCGAAGACTGGCGACTAGGAGAAGCCGCCGATGTTCATGGGTGAGGTTTTTTCCTTGACTCTTGCCCAGAGCCGTGGATACTGACATCAGTTCCCCCGATCGAAGTGCGCTTCCTCTAAAACAATTCACTCGTCGCGACGCCATCGCGGACGAGTGTTTCGCTTCCACTTTTCACCCTAGCACTGGCGTAAAGGCCAAAAACCTAAGCGGCCAGCGATGGTTTCTGTCCGCTCTTGCGGTAGCTGCCTTAAGCTATTGATTGCGGAGAGGTTCCGAGATGGTTGGAGACGGCGAAGCCGCTACAGCTGCGCTGCTTCCGGTGATGCTGTAGCGGATGAGGGGTGCTTTTTCAACGTGAGTTTTCTGGTCCCAAGTGACGATAGAAGGCGCTCGATATCGCGATGTGTCCAGGACCGAACGGTTACGCGGCCGCGGCTTTTCATCCGTCTGACCATCGGCGGAGCCGTGATGATCCCGCGGGAGATGTACTGCTTCAGTGTGGCGTAAGCAAAGCCGACCCTCTGCGCCACCTCGGCCGTGGTGAACGTGCGAAGGTTCGCAAGCGCGTATCCCTTCCGAACGTCGCCACTGATTCTGATGTTTTTCGGGAAGGCCCCGAAGGGCTTCACGAGCTGCGCAAGTTTGTGGCTGTCGATGCCGCGCCAGGAATCGCGATGCCTACCGAGTGCGGCGAGGATCTCTTCCGTCGTCGCTTCTCCTCGTTCTCCGAACAGGACGCCGAGATCAAGCGCGATTCGCCGTTGCTTGTCAGTGAGTGGCGGCCGCCGGCGTGACCTGGAAGACAGAACCTCTTTCAAGGTCCGCGCCGAGATCCCGAACTGCTCAGCAAGAAACTCACGCGCGACGTCGAAAGCCGGCGACAGTATCCGCGCCAAAGGGTTGTCGCCCTGAGCTTGGCTTCGGCGCCACTCCATAAATTCGCGCATCCAGCGCAGCAGCATAGATGCTTTGCCCTGGCGGGCCAAAGTGCAAATCCGCGACGAGAGCTGGTCCTTAGTCAATGGCTTCGAGGAGTCGTCGTCACTGGCAACGTAGCGAAATTCCTTAACCAGGACCGCGTACTTTGCCAGGATCTCCCCTGACTCGCTCGGCAAAAGAAGCTTCGGGTGTCCGCCTCGAGGAGTTGCGGTAGTCCTACGGCTTTCCTCCGTGATGTTGCGCCTCATGGCGAGCAACGCATCGGCAACGTCGAGCTGCAGCGCTCGGCCTGGCCTGGATAGTGCGCGGGTGACGCGGTGAACAGGCAATTTGGCGCGTGTCGCGATCTCGGCCGGAGACAACCTGGCATCGCGCATGAGCCCGCGAACGAATCGATCGGTGACGGCCTCGCCGCGAAAATAGCGAGCCGGCCTTCCTGGAGTGAATCCCATCGCCAAACTGAGCTTGTTGACGCGAGCCTGCGTGACCTTCAGCTCTCTTGCGATGCTTTTTCTTTCCTTCCCTTCGAGGCACCCGAGCGCGACAGACCAGGGCCGCACTTTGCAGGGAGCCTGCTTTGGCCGTTCAACCGCTCGTCCCGACTTACGACTCTCGATAGCTTCCTTCCGCAGGGTGTGCCGTCTTCCGAGGTTGATGCTCCGCGCGGTAGCGGGCGTGAATCGCTTGAGTCGGCGAAGAGTTTCGGGAGTGCTGGACAGACGTGATCGAGTCGCATGGAATTCGGCCGAGGTCAGGCTGGTGCCGCGGTTCAGCCCGTGTCTTTCCAGGTAGTCTTCGCGTGGCATTTTGTGCGCTTCGCGAAGGTGAATAGGGAGCTGCGCCAAACCATATCGGCCACACTCCAAGCACACCGCGGTCTTGAACGGTCCCAAGCGTTCGCAGTCTGGGCAGATGACTTCGAGCCGGCCGAGAGCGTGCGCTGGGTGCGCCCGCAGATGGTGAAGGAGGTCTTTGGAGACGCGCTCGTATTTGGCTTCATAGGACTCGCGCTGCTTCCGACGGATCGCCGCGCGGTTTTTCTGGTAGTAGCTGGCGAGGTAGGCGCGCTGATCGCGTTTCATGGACTAAACTCCCTTGGGAAACTCTCGTATATCGGACTGGTCGTATTCGTATTCTTTTTTGCAAATCGGACACTTCACCAGCCCTGCCTTCTTGACCACCACAAAAGAGACTAGGTCACCACCGCGTTGTGGCCTGGTCATGTAGCTGCCCAAGATGATGCCGGTGTGACATTCCGCATTCTTGCATTCGACCCCGTACGATCTTTCCTCAGACATTTGAGCGTCCCTCTCTTCACCTACCACCTCTGCCAATCATGAATGGCTGCCCAGTTCCTTCCCACTCCCAAAGTATCGCTGCTTCGTTTCGCGCAACTGACGCGGCGAGAGTCGCCTGATGAGAAGTTCCCGGTCTCGATCCAGTGGCTCCATAACATTGTTCAGCAGCTCACAGTTCTTGTCGGCCTCGGCGATGGCTAGCAACAAGTTCTCCAGCATTCTGCGCTTGAAGCGATCCCCGAGGTCGCGCTGGTCGAACCGAACGCCATTGATCTCGAAGGGATCGATGTCGGCGACGTCGATCCAGACCGGCCGCTTCTCCAACACACACCGTCGGAATATTTCATGCAGTCGCCGGTTGGTATCGTTGGGCTTCGAGGAGGAGTGTGGCCTGAGGACCCACAGGATTCGCCGCGTCAGCTCTTCCCCTTCGCCGATGTAAATTCTTTCCCTCTCGCCTGGCTGCCGCTTGTCGATGCGCCAGCGATATATCGCGGGAATCGAATACCTCTCCTTGAAGTAAGGGGTGAATTTGTCGGGGAAACACCACGCCTGGCCGTTCTCCTGAGTGACGGCGCTTCTCCAAATCACAGAGATGTTGAGTCCATCCACCGTTCGATGATCAATCCTTTCCTTCCGAGTGGATCTTCGGGCGCTGGCGCTTTTGCCGCATCTAAGTGGCCTGGACGTGCGGCCGGCGACACATCTCTTGGTACGGCATATAGTGGAATGCTTCTACGCTATACCCTGCTGAACGCAATCTGAACGACATGCTCAGTGTGTGGATCTCACCGCACACGAAGAGCCCATTCTCGAATCTGGTTTCCTGGATTCTGCGAACCCAGGACTCTTCTCGCTTGGCATGTTCGTCCACAAACTGCTGACTCTCGAAGTCGGTGTACTCATTGCACGGTTCGATCGGCCACGTGTCGCTTGTCTTTTCGGCGATGCCATGTTCTTTGCGTGAAGCCGCCGATGGATCCACATCAAGATAGTGTCCGGCTCCGAGGCGCTTCTCGGCCAGGCGCTCGGCTGTAGTCGGTCCGAGCCCCGCGGCTTCCTCAAAGAGAAAATCTTTTTCGTTGAAGCGGGTGCTCAACAATCTCTTGTACACGGCGTCGTCGAGCTTTCGGCCGGGCCACTTCTCCGCACCTTGAACGTCATGGCAGGTTCCGAAGATGGTTATTTGTGCGCACATCGCTGCAGCCTCATCCGCTTCCTGATTTTCTTCACGTCGGGCTCGATTCGCCGAGCAGTCTGAGAAGTTTCAAGCCCCGCCGCGTGGGACGGTAGCAATAGTCCGATGGCACCATCCTCGACGGATTTCTCAGAACCTCGGCCGCGAGCCCAAAGCCGCGAAGCCGCTCGCACACAGACTGGAATTCTTCGACGATGATGCCCGATCCGGTGATGCCATCCTTGAAATCCTGGAACTGTTCAGTGAACGCGTTGGGATCCTGATAAGCCGGCAATGGAGGGAACAAGTGACCGTAGACGCGTTTGAGAATGCGAAGAACCTGCAGGTCCATCGCGTCGAGCTGGGCGACGTCTCGAATAAGAGCGCTCGCACTTGCCGCCGAATCTTCGATGATATCTGGATCCAGCGATGAAACCAGGAGTGACGAAAACTGATCCGCTTTCTCGGTGCTAGGTGTTCGGACAGTCTCCTCGAGCGCGAAGGCTAGCGCCTCTTTGAACCCCATCGACTCGATCCGCGCCTTGATCGATTCCAGATTTGCTTGTTGGCCGGCCATTCGCGCTTCGAGGAAATTGAGCTTCGTTGAAAAGGCTGTCAAGAGATATTCAGCCCGCGCGAACCTCGCCGACGTCGAGAATTGGTCCTTGACCGCTTTGAATGCGTGAGCAGGCGGGAAAAATGCTGATAGGAAGCTCAATGCTGTCTCGCCTGCAACGTTTTCAGGTTCTTCGGCCCAGGCTGCGAACGCCGCGTCTACAGGGTCGTCGATGCGCCCTTTGTCGTCCATTTGAAAACTCTAACAAAAGACTTGACAGGTGTCAAATGCCACGCTATCCTGTTTTCGATGAGTCCCAAGCTCTACACCACCGAGCAAGCCGCTGAGGCAGTCGGCATCACACGAGCGACTCTGCAGGCCTGGATCAAGGCCAAGAAGATCACTCCGCCAAAGCCAACGGTCGACGGCGCGGTGGCAAAACGGCTCTGGACTGAATCGGCCCTTGGCCGGCTCCGGAAGACGAAGGAACAAATCTACTGGAAAGGTCAAGGCAGACCACGCAAGAGGAAGTGAACACAAAAACGGGCCACCGCGCAGTGTCACCTGCTCGGCAGCCCTAATTCCCACAGGAGGGATAAGCTCCCATGGCAACTCAGCAAACCGTACCACATTGCGTCCAGCAGTCGAAGCTCGCAGTCGTTCCATTCCCCGCACCGCAGGCCGTCAGTCAACTGGAAATTCTGGCTCTCTTAAGTCTGCGCGGCCGTCTGCATCAGCTCCAAGGCCAAGTCGAAGCCGCCGAGCAATCCATCAGGATGCGTATCGAAAAGGGTTGCGCGGTCGAGGAAGGCGATCACATCGCTGGACTTAAAGAGAACTTCCGGCGAAACGTTGCCTGGAAGGATATCGCCACGCGGCTCGCCGACAAGGTCTATTTCGGCAAAGGGCTCTCCTACGTCGAGCGAATCCTGCGCAGAACGAAGCCGACCCGCACTGTCTCCCTGGTCATCGAATAACCCGAAACGCGGGTGCTGCATTTCGGTGTAGCATCCGCGTCCGCCGCATTTGTGCGTTTCGCCAGCGGCGCTGACGAGGGATGCGGAACGCTCCGGAGGAGAAATGGCCTACGCGATCACACGCAGTCGTGGACGTGCACTTGTATCCTCGCCGGAAAGATCGGGCGCCTACGCCTGCCGGCGGGTCTTTGACAATAGTCAGCTCATCGAACGTTTCGGCAAGTGGTTGGTGGCCTGCCACAAGGCGGAAAACACGAGAGTGAATTACACAATCGCCGCCCGGCAATTCGCGCAGTTCCTGGTGGACAAACCTCTCACCGCCGCGACGAAGGAAGACGTGCGGGACTTCATCGGAAGCCTCTACACGAAGGGCTTGGCCGCTACCACGATTCAAGCTCGGCTGGACGCTCTGCGCACCCTCGGCGATTGCCTACAACTCGGAAGCCAGGTCCGCGCATCCGTACCTCGCTACATCCTGAGGCGGAAGCTCCCGAAGCGTTTGCCACACACGAAGTCCGAGGAGGAGATCCAGAAGCTCATTGCCGCCGCGCGCACTCACCGCGATCGAGCAATTCTGGAACTCGGCTACGCCTCGGGATTGCGCGTGAGCGAACTCGCTCACCTGCGAGTCGAGGACGTGAATCTCCGGGCGCGAAGCCTAATCGTTCGCCAGGGCAAGGGCGGAGATGATCGCATCGCGCTCTTCGGTCGCCCGGCCGCCGCTGCGCTCAAGGAGTACATCGGGGACCGCGTCAGCGGGCCTCTGTTCCTGCAGCATCCGCGCCATCAGCACGGCAGTGTCTCGCGCAACAAGTACGGCGTTTGGTCCGGATTCTGGCATGACGAGGGCGGGAAGTTTCGCTACGTTCGCCTCGGCGATTTCGAGATCCCGACAAAAGAACGCGCACGCCTGGCCCTCGACGCGTATCTGCGAAAGGGGAACAAGCTCCCTAAACCTAAGCCGGATACCAAGCCCCTCGGCCACAAAGGCGTCTATCGCTCAATCGTTGAATCCGCGAAGCGCGCCGGCATCGCTGGAGTCCACCCGCACATTCTGCGCCACAGTTGCGCTACGCATTGCCTGAATCACGGCATGGATATCCGCTTCGTCCAGGAGCTGCTCGGCCATAGCTCGCTCGCCGCGACGCAGAAGTATCTCCACCTTGCGACCGCGAACCTGAAAGCCATCCACACCAAATTCTTCCCGAGAGGCTGAGCATGAAAGAACTGGCAAAAACCAAAGTGGTCCCGCAGGGGCGGAGGCGGTCAGGGCGCCCTAAGAAAATTCTCGACCTGCAGAAGCTCGACAACGTCAACGTAGCCGTGCCGGAGTCCGCGGCGGGCGCGATCGAGAGCCTGCTCATTTTCGACGCACGAGGCCTCGAGCAGCAAACACAGCAAGAGTTGCTCCGCATCCTTCCCGAACTCGCTCACATCCGGCGCGCCTGGAAGGCTCATTTCCTCGAAAACGGCTGCGTGTCCTGCCACAAAAAACAAGCTGAGTACGCAGCCGGGGGATTCTGTGTCACTTGCCACCGCCGCATCCTCACACGAATGCGGAACCGCTACAGGAAGCTGATGGCCGGCCGCGATCTGCCGGCAGAGCTGGCGACATTCAAGAATGCCCTCTGCCTGCGATACAACGCGGCGCAGCAGCTCTTCAACGAAGAAGATACGTTGCCGGAGGAGCTGTCACCGGAGAACATCGACTTCCTGGATGAGCAGAGGCGATCGCTTCGGCCGTATGACATTTCCAAAGATTCCCTGGTTGATTTGTGTGTTCGCATCGTCAGGCAACTCCACGCAAGAGGCAAGCTGAGCCTGGAACCTGAACATCTCCGGACCCTGCTTACCACTAACCGCATTGGAGGCCAACGATGAGAGTCGCAATCTACGCCAGGGTGTCTACGGCGAACAACGGCCAAGACCCTACCATGCAGACGCGGGAGTTGCGCGAGTACATCGAGCGCCGCGGCTGGCAGCTTGCCGGCGAGTACGTCGATATCGGGATCTCCGGTACAAAGGAAAAGCGCCCGGAGCTCGATCGTCTTCTTGCTGATGCACACCGCCGGCGCTTCGATGTCGTGGCCGTGTGGCGCTTCGATCGGTTCGCTCGATCGGTGAGCCATCTGCTTCGGGCCCTCGAGACTTTCCAAGCCCTCGGGATCCACTTTGTATCGCTGTCCGAGTCGATCGACACGAGCACGCCGGCGGGCAAGCTGGTGTTCACCGTCCTGGGCGCCGTCGCCGAGCTCGAGCGCTCGCTCATCGTCGAGCGCGTTAAGGCAGGCCTGCGGAACGCGCGCGCGAAAGGACGCCGGCTCGGAAGGCCTCGCGTGTCCGTGGACCGCGCGAGGATTGCCGTTCTGCGAAGCGAGGGCCTTTCCTGGGCGAGAATCGCCGAGCGACTTGGTGTAGGAGAAGGGACCGTCTATAGGGCAGCGTTGGAATCCGTCAAGCGCCATTCCGAAAACTCAGATGAGACCTACCTACAATCCGCAGCCGATTGAGCTGGCCCGCCCGGAGGTTTGCGGGAGTACGGCGCGGAGGACAGCGAATGTGGAACCGAACTAGATGATTTCGTGAATCCTCAGGTAGATGTCGCCAGTCTGTGATGCCTCCCTGCGCTTCCTCATAAGCAGTTGGATAAGGTCGATGCGGCCCTCTAGTACTGCCATGAGATCGCTGCCGTCCATGAGAAGCATCACGCGGCGACCCGAAGAGTGGGCCTTTACACCATCCGCCGAGAAACCGTTGATGGAGAGAAAGAGCCCAAGCGTGTTGTCGAGCTTTCGACTGAGCTTGCCAGCGAGGACATCTAGGTCGGACGCGCCGATGATTTCCTGCTGCCACTTCCCTTCAAACAGATAGTCGGTGCCCTCGAAGGTGAAGGCCCCGTCAATTTGCTCCCCGACGATCTTGAAGGACGCGCGCGGGTCGAGATCGAACAGCTCGAAGAGCTCGCGGATGATTTTTTCCAGCTGGTAGCCTCGTTGTTGATGCTCACGGGAGCTGACAAGTCTGAAGTAGTCCTTGTTCAGGCTCTCAAGCTTGGTCCGGACAGCCGTCGTTCGGAGCAGCCGCTCATGTGCTTTCCGGCGCTGGTCCTCCATCTGCTTCTGCTCGTCAAATAGCGCGTCATGTACGTGTGTCAACTTCCGAAGCGCCGCGACGGACGAGCGCGCGGCGGCAGCTTTTTGTCTTCCTCCGTCAAGTCGTTCGAGATGGGAAAAGTCGTCAACGCTCGCGACCTCTGTCATAAGCCTGAGAAGGTCTGCCTGGTACTCATGTTGGCGCCGCTCAAGATGGCCAACGAGCACGCTAACGATGTTCCTCTTGAAATCGCCCCAGTTTAGAAGGCTCAGCAGGGCAGGATTGGTGAGTGTGCTTGTGAGGAAGCTCCTGAGGTCGCTCTTGTACCAATAGAGGTTGGTCAACGCCTCTTTCAGCGCGACGATCGCTGCTGGCGCGATCTTCTTCGCGGCCATATGGCCTTTCCCTCATGAACTTGCCCAGGCAGAGAATATCACGCGATTGTCTGATGGGCGTAATGCATTGTGGGTCACGGTGTGAGGTCTCTGACAACGTGGTCGAGGGCTGCGACACACGACAGGGCTGTACCGCGATCACATTTTTGGTCGAGGCGTTGTGAGCGCCCAGGATGGATCAAGTTGCGGAACCCTCTGGCGAGTCTGGTTTCGGTCGTGGTGTCCGACTTGATGATTCCGCGGTGGGATGCCACTTCCGTGTATTCGTGTAGGTCCCAGCGCTCTAGGTCTGCGTTTGGCTGCCGGCTGAGTGTCGTTGTTTTGACGAGGGCTGTGGCTGCCGCTGTGGAACCTGCCGTGTCTCTTTGTAGAGCCCAGAGGAGGAGTGCCTCGATCGCGGAACCGGCGAGGACAGTGGTGGCCTTCCACTCGCCGTTCGACAAGGCTCTGTCGATCGCGCCGATGTCGACCAAGAGGTTCGTTCGGAGCTCCTGGTCGGGGATAAAGCTGAGCTTAGACGTGTCGGACCCGAGAGGCTCGTCTCGGCACTTCGCGAGCGCGTCGCGTATCTCAGTTACTGGGTTCTTCGGGGTGGGGCCGGGCATTTGGCCGAGTTCGTTTCCGCGGTCAGGGACGCTGACCCACGTTGCAAGTTTCTGGCTAATGTGGGCTCTGCCACAGACGAACAGTGCGTAAGTGGCTGCGTCCATGACGAGGAGCTCATTGGGGATTTGATCGACGAGGTTAACGAGGCCGGAAAGTTGGCCTGCTTGGCCCCTGTGGAGGTTGTTGAGATCCCTGCTACTGGGCCAGAGGCTGTTTATGAATGCAACAACTTGGCTGGGAACAACTCGTGGCATTGGACACCTCTGTGAGGCAGTTCTACCAGAGCGGTGTCCGCATGGCTAGCGGGTGAGGCGGGTGGTCAGGCACGAGCCGCGGGCCTGGCTTCAGGGTCTTGGTGGTAGGACCGTGAGCGATCCTAATGGAGCGACGACTTGAAGCTGCTGGGTCGTGATGGTGAAAGCCGCGCTGAAGGATGCGCGGCCCTTTGGAGCCCAAATGTTAGCGTGGATTCGGAGGGTCTTGCCTACAGGCACGAGAGGGACTGCATAGGACATGGTGCGAGTGGCTGGTTTGGGAGACTCCTCTTCTTCCGGTACGGGTGGGATTGGGGAGAGCTCGAAGTTGGTGTCCTCGGGCACGAGCACGTGAATCTGGGACGGGCTGGCAGGCGCATCTCCTTCGTTCCTAAGTAAGAGCTCGAGGGAAGCGATGTCCTGCGCACTTCCACTGCGGGCGGTGAGGTGAGCGTTTGCTTTGTCAAGGGGGATGTTCCCGACATAGAGTGCGAATCTGGGTTTCTTGGACGCTTCAGCCTGCTCCTGTTGGAGGATTCTTAAGGACGCGCCTTGGGCAGCAACAAGTTTCTGCAGCGAGTCGGAAGTGGCGGCGGTGCTGGTGTCCATGTGGCCCAGAACCGCTACCTGGCGGTCAAGAGCCTTACCCTGTTTCCATCCTTCCCAAAGGCCGAGGAATCCGAAGAAGAGACTGAGCACAATTTCTGCTGAAATCAATCCGATGACCCAGATTTCCAGCTTGTGGTCTCGCTCGGCAATTTCCTCGTTGCGTTTTCTGTCGCGTTCAGCCGTTTGCTCGGCTTGCCTTCTTAGGATTTCTGCGAGGCATGACTGTGCTTCGAGGAAGAGGTGGAGTCTCGTGAAATGGTCGATGCCTCGTGGGCCCGGTTCGAGGGCAGAGCCAGCGCGCTCGAGACATTGGTCGGCTCTCTTCAGGAGGTCTTGGTCCGTGGCTCCCAGAAAGTCATGAGCGGGCATGGGACGTTAGATACCATCACTGCGGGCTGGTGTTCAACCGCCATGTGTAACTTGGGTGCGTATCAGGCGTGCTCTCTTCGCGATCATGGGAGTGCGGTTCAGGCATCCGCCAAAATCCCCGCGCGTGGCGTGCCGGCAAACTCTTTCTTTGCAGCGGCCGATTGAGGTACTTTCGGTCCGCCAGATACAAGTGATTTTGGAGCGTGAGCCACGAAAACACACCAGACTCAGGGCCACTGCTACTTGAGCCTCTCCAATTCTGCGAAGAGCACATCGATCGTTGACATGGAGTAGACGAAGGTGCCGCACTTCCGGTCTAGGCCAAGCTGCTTGATTCGCAGTTCCATTCGTCGGTCGGCAAGGACAAAGTGGGCCAAGGGCAGAGCCACCGATAGAAGCTCAACATCCATAGGATCTCCGGGGGCGATTCGCTCGTTGCCGGTCAATAGATTCGCATTCAATCTGCAGCTGACGAACGGCAACGGAAGCTCTCTAAAGTACGCAGAGCAAGAGAATGCATGCACCCCTTCCCAGTCGGGTGGTTGCCCACTCAACTCGCGCCAGTAGGTGCGGTAAAGGAATGCTCCCTGGGCGCCCATAAAGTCCCAAAAGTCGTGGCGGCCGGCGGCCATGTTTAGAAAGAATTGCTTAACTAGCTCCCTCAAGCCGTCCCAGTAACCACCAAGCTCCAGCTCCAACTGCTTTTCATAAGTCTGCCGATCGGCAACGAGTCTCTGACGAAGCTCCTCCCATTTACGACCGACGTCGGCCTTCGCGTCGGCTCTCCTTCGCAGCATCTCCGAACTCTTGCTCAGCCCGAGCGTCACGTAGAACCGCTGTCCGCGCACTTCCTCGAGACGGCGGACCGGATCACCGTGAAAATAGGTTGAGGACGGCAGGTCGATCGTCGGCGCCCCCTTCGCGTAGGCCTTCATCCCGTGAAAGATGTGACTGTCTTGGATGCCCTGGCGATGAGTCATCGAGATCCCGAGCGACAAGGAGGCGAACACCTTGTGGACATCGTCGTCGAGCCGCTGCGCTACGCATTCCTCTTCCTGATCGCTCTCCGGGAGTAGCAGCTTCCCGTCATGGACGAGCCCACGAACGAGATCACGCAATCGTTTATACCGCTGCACCTCGACATCCTGCAGGGCCTCTCCACGCTCAACCTTGGTTATCTTGATGACAACCGAGGTGTCTACCCACAGTGTCGGCAGGCGTGGCTTCTCTAGATTGACTGTCGGAACGATCGGCGGCATCGAACCAGCGTAGCAGCTATGAAGGTTCGCTGCCCCGCTTCGGTTCGGACGGGATGACGAGAGCTTCCAAGTCTTTCGCGCAGCGTTCAGCAACAGCAGATTCTGGAAATTCCGCGCGCCACTCACCGACCAGTTTCTGTACAGCTCTCAGCTTGTCCAGCAGGAAGTGAATGTGTCTGTCGGCGCGCACGGCTTGGCCGAATAAGAAAGTCAAACTGGTGCAGGAGGACACAACCTTTGACTCGACTTGTATCTCTTTATTTGCCATTTCTCCATCTCCAGGACCGAATTACTGAGTCTTCCGCGGTTTCGGCCAGAGTCCATGGTGATCGAACCACACGAGTGCTCCGATCACGAACAATCAGGCCTCCAAGAGTTGTATGCGGGGGCCAAGTGACCTTGCCAGCCGACAGGATAACATCGCTCTTGTGGTTGGCGAGGTCATACTTCTCGTACACGCGCATGTAGACGCGCAGGCGGTTGAAGGTGTCGGCCATTGGCGAAGTTTAGCACGGGCTGAAATACTCTGCGAGAATCACGAGCAGCTTGGATCTGCACGCGTCTGCAATTTGCGTCGTGTTAGGCCCCCTGGTTCTGTAGAGCCCCCTTACGGATGACTGGCATCTCGTCGTACGTTCGCCCCTCAAGCAGTCTTCCCGCACGCGATTTCCTTACGCCGCCCCACTGTTTGAAGAAGAATGGGATACGTGATTGTCGACACTGCTTTTTGATCGCGAGGACCCATTCCCGCTTCATAGGCCTTGCGCCGAACCCGCTCTCACCGCCCACAATTACCCAATGGATTCCGGATAAGTCAAACTTCCCTAAGTCTTCCAGTAGCGGCTCGATCGATAGAAACCGAACTGCTGCCGGCGCCACTTGCAGGTGCTCAATCCTCGGTAGTCCGGATCGTATGTTTTCGACGCTCACGCCCCACCAGATGTGAGGTTGGCCAGCTGCGAACTGGAGGCGAGTCTTGAGTAAGTCGCGCATACGATCGGATCGTTTTGTCAACACTTGATAGGTGTGCCAGTGGGCTTCAACCATAACGTTTGCGACTGCTGCGATGTAATCGTCTGCGATGCCATCGTGAAAGAGATCGCTCATGGAGTTCACGAAGATTCGTTTGGGCGTTCGCCATGATAACGGGTCGTTCAACTTCTGCGGGATTATTCGGAGATCAAAACCCTGCTCGAAGGGATGGCCTTTAACCCCTCGAAAGCGTTCCGCAAATGTCTCTGCGTAGCAGTGGGCGCAGCCGGGGCTGATTTTTGTGCAACCGCGGACCGGATTCCACGTAGCGTCCGTCCATTCAATTGAAGAGCTTAGCGACATGTCGGTTTCACTCCCCCGGGCAACAGATTTAGGAATCGTTGCCCGGACGGCTGGATCTGCGTAGCTTTGCGCCAGAACTGCTCACCCAAGGGATGCCTGCTGGCCAAAACCATAAAGTAGAGCAGAAGATTGTTCTGGTCACTACGAATGTCGATTTCCCGGTCCTGGACAGTGCCGTACCCGAGTTTTTTCAACTGGTGAAGATAACGTTCTTGAATCCGACGAGCCGCTTGTGATGGCGATCCTCCCGCCCCGATGTCCTTGCGCCAATCGTCGTTTCCTAGGTAAGCCGTCAGCGCTGCTCGTTCTCCCTGCGAATATGAGCGCAGGTTCATTCTGATGCCCATGCCGAGTTGTATCGTCATCAACAGATCCATCTTGCGGCTATGTACCAGGCGCTCCACGGTGGAAAAATGGATCTGCAGGCCTGTTGGATCGATGAAGGCTAGGGTCAGATGATCAGCAGGAGACGTCGCCCGCACTTCGTCGATTACGGCATTACAATCGCCCTCGATCAACGAAATCTGTGAAGACTTCGGGTGACTCCTGAGCCTCGCCCTCAGGGTCGAAAGCACCTCAGGAACGTCCACGAAAACATATCGAGCGAAGTCGCAATTCAGTGCTACAAACGGGGAACCATCGACCTCTTCTCCTGTGCTCCTGATGACGCTGCGACCTGGACCCGAGAAGAGATCGATGTACGATAGCTTTCCCTGCCATTTTCTCCTGACACCTTTCGTGAAAATTTCCAGATAGCGCCCTAGGTAATACTTTTTGTCATGTACCCATGGTCCGGTCTGTCGAGCGGGGAGACCGTCCTGGGCGATCGTAGGCGGTTCTAGCTGGGCCACGTTCAGGATCTCACTTCGCGAGGAGCGATACTGGAGAGAGACTATCATGACTGATTAATCCATACTCTCGGGCCGGAGGGATGTTGTGCCCATTTCGCAATGCCGGGTAAAGTCTTCGGCTTGCACCGTGTGCTAGACTTCCCTCGATGCCAGCTTCTGCCACCGCTGACCGGAGAGCGAACCGCACCGCCCTGGCGCGGGACGCTAGACGCATCGCCGAAGAGATCGAAGGTCTTTACATCCAGCTTGAGCAAGTTGGCGCACTCGCCGCAATCCGCCAGTTCATGATCCGCCACCAGGAAGGCGTCCCGGGCTTTGACATGCTCCAGGCTGCAAAGGCGCTGCGCTGTTATGCCGGCGTGCTATCGATGATCGCCGCGGCCGCACCCAAGCCGAAAGTGCCGGCCGACAGTTTGCAGTGAGTTCCTCGATTGGCGGTTAGCCTCGCGCTTTTCCTCACCCGCTCCCCATTCGCGCGCCGGCACGCCTCAGTGTGAAACTTCTGCCAAGGCCGTTTTGGCTGAAACCTCGTTCCACACTCCAAGCACTTTCGCTTCTCCAGCCCTGCGACGACCCCAGCAACAATCTGCAGGCCGCCAGAGGCACTCGGCGCGCATTTTCGCGCATTTGCGCGCATTCGGCCCGTTCCATTAAGCCGGATGGACGTGCTGGGATTTTCCGGCGCTCCCAAGTGCTGCAGCTCATTTCGCGTCCACCAGCGATCGGAACCCTTCTCGTGGAAGATTCGCTCGGGCACGCGGCTCTTGTCTATGACAAACGTGTTCGCGGCGTCATAGACCGACTGCACGCGCTGGCCAACGCGGAATTTCTTTCTGCGCTTCAACCGCTCACCTTTTTGGCGTCCACGATCGAGTAGTCGTGGACGTGCCCCTCGATGAGCGTGCCCCAGTCCAAAACAATCTGCACGAGGGCGCCAGTTTCGGTCCCTTGCCCGCCTCTCTTGCTCGCAACAAAGAATGTGCAACCGCATTTGAATGTGCCGCGATCACCGGCGCGCAGCCTCCCGGTCGCTATCATGACGCGCGCTGCGGCTCGTGACTCGACAGAGCCTAAGGGGAAATTCCCTGGATGAGGCAGCGAATCTGTACCGCCCAGCGGCGAGAAATCGCCCGTCGCGAGATTCATTTTGAAGTGTTTAGCCACCCTATCCCTCCGCGATTGACTGAACGCGTGTTGCGCCCAGGAACTCTCTTGTCCACGGCGGCAGTGTTCCATCCCTAGCGTAGAGGTCCAGCTCCTCCCGCGACATTCGCTCGAACACTGCTTTCAGGTCCACATGCTCGACGCGGTCGACCCATTCGCCGTTGGCATTAATCTTCGCGTACGCCTGGATCGCGCTCACCACCGCGGCCGCGGTAACGTCTACGGCTCCAGCCTTCTCGATGATTCGCTCGAGAGCCGCGCGGACATTGCAGCGGCGCTTTTCATAAAGGCCCATCATTTCGGCGTGCCGATAAATCGAGTTCCGCGACAGGTCATAGTCCTTCGCGATTTGCGTGGTGTCGCCCCAGGAGGTCCACTCATGTTCGATGGCTTCGCGCTGTTCGTGATTGCACACTTTGCAGTCTCGCGCGTGGCGTTCCTGGCTGGACTGCTTATTCTTGGCGAGTTGCGCCTTCTGGTGCTTCGTCTTCTTGCCCATCGTTCCTCTTCCCTGCGAGTGGCCCCGCGTACCTTGCGGGATGACCTCGCGGAAGTTCTTCGATGCCTAGTGACTCTCGCCGTCTTTCGCGTTCGCGACCTGTTTGCGTCCCGCTTGCAAAAAGGCTCGCGAGGCGGTAAACCTATGACGATGCAAGTTCACGCTTACGAGCATCCGATTAAGAGCGGCGCCCGCCGCGTGGTGAGGCAACTCTTTGCCTCCTGGCTGATCGTTGCGCTCGTGTTCTTCATATTTTTCTACGCAACTGATCCTCGCCCCCACACGTCCGATCTGGCCCTTTATTCGCTGCTCATCGGCATACCTGTTGGCCTCGTCGCGTGGCTCCTCTACCGGCTCGGCCGCTTCGCGATCGGGTGAAATCACTTCCATCCTGGCGGCATTGCTCCTGGTTGGGCAGTCGCGGCCGACGTGCCGCTGTCGATCGCGCTCAGTTTTTTCTTGAGTTCGGCCGTGATCTTTCGGTGCTCGCCGACGTCAGCCGCGTGAATCAGAGCTTCCTGAGCATCATTGAAAGCCTGCTGCTTCGCCTCAGTCTTGACACGCACGGCCTTCAATATGTCGTACATCTGCTGCCTCTGTTCGTCGGTGACGCTGAGGCCGCCTCCCGTGCGCGGGTCCCACTTATCGAGCTTGGCCTTCAAGTCTTCCAACTTCGACCGGCCGCCGACGATGCGCGCGATTTCCGCTTCGTTCATACGAAGGCCCGAGCCCATGCCGCCGACCATCACCGAAAGCAGCTCTGGCGCGATGAGGGCGTCGGCCTGGGCACTCCTCTGATTGATTGCCTGCTCGACGCGATCCAGGCGTTCGAGCCGCTGATCGAGAGGTGTGCGCTGCTTCTCGATGATGTTGTTGTTGTACTGATAGCTGCGGTCGAGCCTGGTGTCGTTCGCACCTGGCTGCTCAGGTTTAATTTCCCACTGCCTGTGCGCGGCCAGGCGATTTGCCGCGGTGTCCGGTTGCTTCGTGTCCTTCTGCCATTGAGCGTAGTACTGCTCGAAGTCGTTGCCGGCAGGCGCCGCTTTCTCCCACACCTTTGCATTCGGGATCGGCTTCCCTTCTTGGTCGATGATCTGTCCGGTTCCGAGGTTTTGCAGGGCCGGGACAGGATCCGGATTCTTCGGATTCGTCGGATCAGCGATCAGAATTGGTTTCGTTTTCGCTGGCGGATTCTTCTCTAGGTCTGCTTTGGCGAGGCGCTCGGCCGCCTGCGCTCTCCTGTCCTCGAGCTCCGCATTCATGTTCTGCAATTCGACCGGAGCCTTCGCTCCCTGGACATAAGTCATGTACCGGTTGTGGGCATCGGCGGCGGAGGTCTGCGGGAAGTTGTTCTCCGCTTCCTGGTTGCGCTGGATGTCACCGAGATAGTTCTGCACCGTTCGCGCGCCCTCGCCAGGCCGGCCAAATTCCTGCATGCCGGCGAAGAGCCCTTCGAGCAGTCGCTGCTTGAAGCTGGGTGCAACGTACGGCGTGTGCGGTGCGGCGGGATTCTGTTTTTGATAGTCGGCTTCGGAGAGGATCGGCGCCGAATTGCCAGGCTCCATGTTGCCGCCGTTATTATTCGCAGCGGCCGCAGCGAGGGGTTGCGCTGTCGGCTTTCTCGCGTCCGGACCGGCGGCCGGCGTCATCGTTGTCGGTGGAGCTCCGGATGCCCCTGGAGCGGCGCCGGGCGTTGCTCCAGCGGCTGCAGCTCCAAACATTCTGAGCAGTATCGCCTTGCGGATCGCGTCCGGGTCCTGTTGGTCTTGTTGTTGAAAGAATTCGGCCATCGTGCTCACTCCTCGCTTAAAAGACCGTTGGTTTCAAAAATATGCGGGGCCTCCAAATGGAGCCTCACGACGCGCCGCTCCCCTACTTCCTGGACCTCGACGACTCGCACGGATGCCCCGCGAGTGCGAACGGAAGAATTCAACGAATCAGATGCGGTCACATAGCCGCCGCCGGGCAGGAGCAACGTGTGGTCAATCGAGCAAATGAGTTCTTGTCCGCCATCGGTTTTGACCCGCACGCACGGCTTCATGGCAAACGCGAGCGGGCGCCTCACGACGAGTGGATCGTCGTCGTCTTCCGGGAGCCCAAGAACATCGGCGCCCTCGAAGAGCTTCTCGATCGGGGTGAATTCCTTCGGGCCCGTCCGGATGAGCGTGCCTTCCGCGCAGCACATTGCTCCACCTGGTCCCGCTGCAGCCGATCCAACAGCTCCCGCCGCGCCCAAGATCGGCGACAAGTAATTGGGGCTTTGCACAACGTTGCCGTGGCCGGCCGTCCCGTAGAGGTTGCCATAGATGTTCCCGGCCGTGCTGTTGCCGCTAAGTGCTCCCTGCCCGGCCGTCGCGGACCCGCTCTGAGTCAGGTTGGCCGCCTTCCAGAAGTTCGCAAGCGCGTCCTGGTATTGGTTCGTCGTTGCCGTTGAGAAGTTCGAGCCAGTCGTGTCCGCGAGCGCGTTTTTGTTTTGTTCCTGCAGGGATTGCGTGAAGCCCGCTGGAGTGCCTGGCCCGAAGCCGGATTGTGCGGCATCGGACGCAATGCCCTTTGCGTTCAGTGCGTACTGCTTCGCGGCTGCGGTATTGGCGTTCGTGTTTTGCAGCGCATACACACCCGTCGGCGCGGTCACGTTGAGCTTTGAGGGATCGAGCATCCCGGATATGGCGCCCGTCGTGCCGCCACTTCCACCGGTGCCAGGAGTGCCATAGAGCTGATTGAAGAGCTGCTGCTGCTGCCCTGAATAGAGATTTGAAAGCGACGTGGCATTGTTCGCGGCCGATGTTGCTCCCGTATTGGCCGCAGTCGCTTGCGGCGTGTTCGTCTGCTTGACGCTGCTACCTCCACCCATGGAGCCTCCCTTTACTGAATAGAGAGCTGTTGGCGCTTCCGGCCCTCAGCGAACAGTCTCTCGACTTCCGAGAAATCGCCCGCTTCCAGCTGGCTCAGCGCGAGGACATCGTTTCCGATGACGCCGGAGATCCCGCGCTCGATAGCCTGCTTTTCGTTCTCGTCGCCTATACCTGCCGATTCGCAAAGCTCGCGGCACTTCCGTTGGAGCTGCTGGACCGTGAGCATTCTCCGCTCGAAGATCGGCCGGTGTGCTTCCCAGCCTTTCATTCCGGTGATGAGCATCGCCGCGCTCAGGCAGGCCGCGCTCTTCCGGCCCTCGCCCGAGAGCTCTTCGACAAATTTCTGGAGGCACGGGGCGAGGAATGTGCTGAGGTCCACAACGATTGCGGTGAAGGTTTCCGCGGGGATCAGCCGCTCCATTTCGCTAAGGAGCTCGCTGGCCTTGCGCTCACCACGCATCACCGCGTAGACGCCTGCGACGGTGGTCAGTCGATCGCGTAACGCCTCCAGGCACTCAGCCGATGAAGTTGCGTTGGCGGCCACACCGAATTCGCGGAACACATCGCTGAGGGTTTTCAGAACAAAGGCCTGAGCGTCGATGTGCTCAGCTTGTTCGCGGATCACCTGTTCACAGGTCTTCGGGTCATGGGTTGCTGTCTTTTCCGGTTCCACCTGTTACTCCTCTCCGATCGGCGCCACAGAACACACGTCCGCGCTGGTTAGCCAAGCGGAATTTGATTTCCTGGGAAAAGCAGAGTAGCTACGGCAAGGAAGGAAGGTCATGCCGCGACCTCAATTTGGAAGGAGATCTTGTGGCTGTTACATGCTATCCAGGCCCCCGGCACCACCCGTTCGCGCCATTGCCTCATCTCCGAAGAAATCTACTTTGCCGTGAGCAAGATACACGGGTTCACCGCCCTGTATCGTGGGTTCGAGTGTGAACGTCCCGAAGTGTTCTGCAAGCATTGCACGGGCAAGGTCAATGCTTTCGGGATGCGAGATTAACTCGCGTATCTTGGTTAAACGTGAGACTGCAAAGGTTCGCAATTCGTCGAGCGTAGCGCGCAACGATCCCGGCCCTGGCTCAAGCAACTTGTTCGTAATCGCCTGCAGTTCCCTTTCTCGTTCGCCGATTGCCGTCATGAAGCTCTGCGATGGTTGTCCCTCGGCAATGGCATTCACAAGGCGCGCAAGCTCCGACTCGAGTTGCAGCTTCCTCTGGCGCATGCGTTCTAGCTCGGCATTGAGCTTCTCGTGGCCCTTCCTGAGCGCTTCCTCCATACGGGCCACTGCGTAGTCGATCACTTCGATGCGGAGGACCGAGTCCGCAAGTCCTTTGAGCAAGCTCTGCTCCAACTCGTCTCGACGTACCAACGCCGCATTCTCGCACACAGAGTCGCCACGCTGATAATGCACTGAACAACCATAGCGATCCGCACCATGTCGTCCTCGTCCGGAAACCAACGCGATGCTTCCGCCGCAGACTGAGCACTTTAGCAGTCCCGAAAAAAGATAGCGCTTCGGACCAACCGTCAAGCCGCCGCCTTCCCTTCCGAACATGCTCTTAACCGCTTCCAGTCGGCACCGTACTGCGGATGCAAGTTCGTCCGAAACAACTCGAAGGTGAGGCGCTTCAGCCCTTACCCACTCGCTCTGAGGCCGTGGCCTAAAAACGCGCTTCCCTGTTCCTGGAACACGAACCTTACGCCGCGTATTCCAGACTGTATTGCCGGTGTAGCGGCCGTTCAGCAAAATGTGTCGAACAGAAGACACGCACCACGACTGGCTGAATCTTCCCTTCTGCGGCTGAGGTGCTGGTACACCTTCAGAATTTAAAGTGTGTGCGATCCGTTTCATGGAGAAACCGGACTCAGCGTACAGGCGATAGATGCGGTTAATAATTTCTGCTTGAGAAGGGTTTACTTCGAGTCGGGTACTGCCGTCCGAAGACTTAACAGACGAATAGCCGAAGCACCTTCCGCCCGTATGAAGTCCCTCAAGGCTAAGCCTTGCATGCCTCGGTGGGTTTTCTGTCCCAACTCGCGCCAGTAGACCGCATCGATAAGGCCATGAACACCGATCAGCAACTCCGCCTGCGCACTATCCGAATCTACGCCCTGTGAAACGGCAACGAGCCGTACTCCGGCAAAGGTAAGCTTCTCGTAGAGATTTAATGCATCCGCAAGCTTTCTCGTCAACCGGGACGTGTCATCAATCAGGATGCAATCGAACATACGATCCGGAGAGCTGGCGGCCGCCAAAAGCTTTTGTAATCCTTCCCTGTCCGTACTCGTCGCCACAATGGCTTCATCCGAGTAGACGTGCTGATCAAGCACAAGCCAACCCTGGCGGGTGGCATAGTCTCGGCATTTCCTGATTTGGTCTGAAATGCTCGTCGGGCTCTGGCGGTCGGAAGAAAATCTTGCGTAAATCGCGCAACGCAATTTGTTCACTCAAGTTCTCCCTTCGGAGTCTCTTGGTGTGATTGTGCCTTTGTACCCCCAGATGTGGCAAGATCCCTTTTCATGAATTCTCGCAGCAGGGCAGGAATTATTACGCTATCGAGAAAGTCCCTTAGCCAAGGCTCGATCAAGGGTTCAACCTTAGGTGCTGAGATGGGCTTCACGGACGTATTTTTCCTGCTGCTCATCTATGAGGTTTGCTTGATGTCGCCCCGGAGGCGGAGTCACTCGAGGAAGGCATCTCCTGCAAGAGCTGGATCCCCAATCCGTTGTCCCATCGCCTGTGGCACATGCTGGTTTGCATCCAGCAGGATCTCCATCATCGAAACAGTCCGTCGTCATTTGCCTTGGCTGGGCGCATGACAGATACCGAAAGGCCTTTGGCACTCTCCACACTCGGCGACGCTTCCAATGCAACGCATTTCTCGCCGTTCGTCGTTTGCGACTCCAACCATTTTTTGAATTCGGCGTCCTTGCTGAATACAAGTTTGAGAGCCTCTGAAACGACGTAAGCCGTGCTTGAATCCAAGAACTCCGCATACTTGTCCAGCTGCAGCTTTAGCTCTTCGTCAACGCGAATTTGCAGAGTGGCATTCTTTGGTTGTTTTGGTGGGGCCTTGAGAACCGACATAATCCATCCTCCTTTTTTGCATGCGTGGATTACTAAAGTGCTTACGCAGAGTCTCGTGCTCCGTGGCGGAAGCGTCTGCGACGCAAGTTTTGGCGCGGTCGCCATTTACCGTTCGCCAGCTCGAACTGAGCGGTTCTGCAGGTCCTGGGGTACCCAAGTACGAGAGAGGCAATTCTTGCCTCTGCAAGCTCTTTGTTTCTGATGGAATACGGACAGTTTTTTCCACGTTAGGATGCCACCCGATATGTCCGCTGCTGTCGCGTTTTTGCGCTCTCCTTTCGCTGTCGGTTTTTGTATTTGCGCGGGCGGCCTGGCCTGAGGGTCGCAGACCTGTGAGCATCACCCCTACATTCGCGAGAGCAGTACACTTCCGATCCGCCGTACCGCGTGAAACGAACCGCACCGAGCACGATTCCGCATTTGTCGCAGATTTGCCGGGCGAAGCAGCCGTACTTCGCGAGAAGCTTGTAACTTCTCTGGATGGCCAGCAGCATCCCAATTCCCCCTCGCCCCGAGACACGCTTCTCGGAGAACGTGTGGGCTGGAGCGACCCCGCGGTTTTTTCGCCACGAGAAAGTGGCGAAAAGTGGGGTCGCCTCCAGCCCACTCCGGTGTTTTGCCCTTGTCCAAAATCAACGGCCGCGTGAAACGCAACCTCAATGCTCCGTAAAACTTCCCTTCACCGAAAAGGTGAACGGAACGGTGAACCGCAGCGTGAACCGTTTCTTTCATGCACCGTTCACCTTTCCGCGCCAGAAAAGGCCTCCAAACCGTTCCCTCGCATTAACATAAGAAACGGCTTCACCAGGCCTACGGGAGATATCAACGTGAACTTCCTCCTATATACTAAGAGCCTCTCGAGAAAGGAAAACCTCACCGAAAATCTTTGTGATTTGCCATTTTTCTTTCGGGGACCAGCCCACGCGGAGGCTCCCTCCAGCAGTTCCCAAGGAGACCGACCTTCGTATGCGCCGTTCGCCCTCCCGCACTGCAAACCGCGATCGATGCTCTTTGAGATAATCGAACCCCTTACCTATTAAGAGGCCTCGAAAAGGGAAAACCTCAATCAGAATGTTTGTCTTTTTCGAGGATTTTGCGAAGCCACGAGGGAGCCACGGGCAGGAAAACTAGGATCACCACTGAATTAGGCATGCCGGTGCGAGACGCGTTCGATGCCCTGCTCATCATGAACCTGGGAATGTTGCCGTCTTGGGTTGTCTTGCGAGTGCTTAGATCTGTGTCCTTGCTTTCTCCCCTACGGGATGTAATGGACGTTGTCTTACAACTCCGAAACTTCGGCTCTGGGACGCGGCCAAATGGGTCACGCGCTGCGCGTGACTGAGGCGGGAGCGACCCCACAGAAGCCGTGACGCACGGTGCGTCAAAGGGTGGGGTCGCTCCCGCCACGGACTGCGAGCCGAATTACCGGGCATATGCCTGAAACCATCGATGCATCGCAGTTTGTTAATGTACTTATATTCGAACGACGGGTAGGGCCAAATTTTATTCGTACCTCAGAGCGACCATCGGGTCCACACGCATGGCTCGGCGTGCGGGGACATAACAGGCAACCAGAGCCGCCGCCACAACCAGAATAGGGGCTACGGTGAAGGCAACCGGATCGTTGGACATCAGAGGCATGAACGGATTTCGTTCGAGCACCCTCGACAGTATCCATGCTCCGGTCAGAGCCAGGGACTCTCCCGCTATCATCCCCGCGATGATAGGTCGCACGCTGGATTTGATCACGGTGCCATGAATGTCGCTGTCTCGCGCACCCAGCGCGACGCGAACGCCGATCTCCTGGGTGCGCCTACTGATGGCAAAAGAGATCACACCGTAGATACCGATGATCGCCAGTGTAAGCGCTACGCCACCGAGAATTGTAGTTAGCACCTCCAGCTGCCAAATACCCTGCAGGTTGCTGTCTATCCAGGATTGAATGGTTCGTACCTCAACATAGGCGCCGGGATAGTTTTCACGCAGCATCACGGCAACCGCTCGCCAGACCACTTCAGGATCGCCCGAGAAACGCACTATTGGAGCGTAAAGGCTGGCATCCGGAGCCCATGGCGCGTAGATCAGCGGGCTATCCGCGTGACCATGCAGCCTGGAGGATGTGTCGCGCGCGACACCAACGACTTCAAGAAGGGCGCCTTCCGAAGTTCGCAGCGTCTTGCCAAGGGGATCTTCGGCAGGTATCACTTCCTTGACGAACTCTTCAGACACAACCACATGACAAACGGTTCCTCCGCAAGAGGAGTCGGTCTCCTCCAAGCCACGTCCGCGAACGATGGGAATACCCAGAGTAACGAAAAACTCTGGAGAGACTTCGTTAATGTGAACCTGACGCATAGCCTGGCCAGCGAGTTGCACGTTCTCAGTTCTTGGTTCGTCATACGAAGGCTGCGCGCTCGCGTAGGCGACCGATTGCACCCCTGGGACTGTTTGGAGCTGCTGGGTAAGCGTGCTTTGAAATGCCCTCCAGGACTTGGGAAAGGCGTGCGGGTCTCGGAGGAACAGACTCGGGATAAGTACCTGTCGAGTGTCATAGCCCGGGCCCGCAGCTATCATTTGGTGGTGGGCGCGAAGGAAGAGGCCTGCACCCGCAAGCAAAAAGAGACTCGCAGCCACTTGACCAGCGATTAGGACATCGCGGAATGAGAATCCTTTCCCGGTGCTTCCGAGCAGGTTCCGCTTGCCCTTGAGAGCATCGGCGACGTTCACTCTCAAAGACTCGGCTGCCGGCGCAAGACCGGCTCCGGCGAGTAGCGTGATGGCGGATAAGTAGGCAAATACACGCCAGTCCGGGTACACAGGCCATCTGCCAGGACCGGTGACCAGCCAGTTCATCAAAATGCCGGGTAGCCTATACACAAGAAATAGACTCGCAAGTCCGGCCAAAGATGCGAGTACGAGAGTCTCCGTGAAGAGCATACGAACCAACACCGGCCTAGTTGCGCCCAACGCCAGGCGAATGGCGACCTCCTGACGGCGAGCGTCCCCGCGTGATAGCAGGAGAGCAGTGACGTTGGCGCAAACGATGAGAACAACAAACATCAGGACTCCCATCGTAAGCCCAACTACCAAACTAACAGGGCTATGCCACTCCGGGTCTTCTAACATGGAGCCGTTAGTGACAGTGATCGCACTCGTTCGCGACGGATGAAGCCGATCTTGCTCCCGTGCAAGGACCGAGAGTTCTGATGTAGAATTTGCTCTGGAGAATCCTGAGCGTAGTCGACCCTCGACGGTCAAAAACGGGGTGTCAGGTGTCTTGAGTAAGTCGGGACCAAGTTTCAGGTATGGTTCGAGAGTGTATGGGAACCATGCTTCCGCGCTCTCGATCTGGCCGGCAAACGGCGATGGGGTGATGCCTACGACGGTAACGGGCTGGCCGTTAAACAATACAACCTTCCCGACAACACCCGGCGACGACGCGAAACGATCCCGCCAGAGAGTTTCACTCAGGACCACTACGGGCTTCGGCGGAAGACAATCTTCGTCCTGGAGCAAGCGCCCCAACCTCGGGTGCTCTAGGGGATAGAGCTGAAAGAAATCGCAGGTCACCAAGAGTACCCACATCTCGGACGATTCATTCCTGCCGAGTGGCGCGGTGACTCGCCGCCAAGCAACAAGGTCTCGCAAAGACTTCGCATGATCCCTGAAAGCACGATAGTCCTCCAGGGTCGTTTTCCCGGGCTGCCCAGGATGCGCAGGGTCGGTTGTGTACGTGGTGAAGACACGCACGAACGAATCCGGATCCTTGTCCACACGAGCACGCAACGCGGTCGCATCAACAAAATCAAACACTGCAGAGGTGACCCCAAGACCAAGAGCCAGAGTGACGACGACTGTCGTTGAGAGCAATGCGTGCTTCCTGACGCTGCGAAGAGAGAAGCGAATATCGTTACGCAGATCATCAATAAGACGGAGACCCTGCAACTTCTGCAGAAACGAATTCATTGATCTCCTCACCGGTGTACAAACGGGTCAGGCACTGAGTCCACTAGTTGCGGGAACTCTGTTATCAAAGGCCATCCGAAAAAACAGTAGCCGCCCCGCCTTGCGTAACAGGCGAAGGCTAGTTGAATTCTTTGCCACCCCGTCCAACTCTGTGGCACATTTTCCTGTAGATATTATAGTGACAGATACTATGGCGATGCGAATGAGTCTCTCGGTCTTAATAATGTCCGTCTTACTGAAATGCTGCGCAGCGCTCGGATTGCCACAGCAGTCGCTCGAAGGACCGTCTTATTCGCAACAGGCAACGGCAATATGGGCAAACATTTGGATTAAGAAAGAGCCTGTAGGCACCATCCGAATTCCTTCCCCGGATAGAACGAATGCTGTCACTGCGGTTTATGACCTAAAAACCGATTCGACTCTACTTACAGTCGCCGCTGGCACAAAACAATTCAAAGCCAAGGTCCAGGGAAGCGTGGGTTCTGAACTTGCATGGTCATCTGATTCCAAAGCCTTCTTCCTGACGTACAGCGACGCAGGCCTGGGCGGTGAATATTTCACTCTGGTCTTTTATGTTTCGGAGCAGGGCCTACGGAAGCTGAATCCCAGTTCGGTCGTCAAACGGGCATTCGGGCATGCGATATGCAGCGGTGGACCATCACCCGTCAATGTAGTTGGTGTAGCTTGGATGCGAGGTTCTGACCGAATTCTCATTGCGGCTCAAATTCCACCTTTAAGCGTCTGCGATAGCTACAACACGTTTAAGGCTTTTGAACTTGCTTTGCCAAGCGCCGTGGTCATCAAATCTTACGGACAAATTGCCGCTAAGCAGAGCTTTTGGTCGTATCTTGGCAAAGACCTTCGAGACGCCCCGGATGGGTGTGTAACTGACCCCAAGTCTTGCCAGGTTCCAGATAATCACCGCTGACCAGACTAGCGAGCTTCAGATATCGAAGAGCAGTTGACCGAGCGGCGCTGCTGCGCCGGGTGTGCGAGAGGGACGCCACCCCAGTCGGTGACGTGCACTGTGGTGGGAGCGTCGGTGTCAGGGATTAGCCGTCGAAGCCGGGTGATCGCCGATCGTGCAAGCTAGGACGCCCGGCGGATCTCTTCCCGGATAACGCGGCGGAGCGTTTTTTCTAATGGTTCTTGGGCGCGTTGGATGTGTTGTCGCAGGACTTCGTTGATGACGGTTTGATAGTTGCCGCCGCCGGCAAGTTCGACTTGGTCGCGGAACCAGGCAAGGATTTCATCATCGAGGCGGATTGTGATTCGCGTTTTCCCTTTGGGAACGGAAACGACAGCTCCACGCTTTGCCTTACCGAAATCGTATTCACGCTTCATGATGTTCCTCGTACTGAGTAGTCTCTCGGGCGGTGGCCAGGCGTGCCGAGATCAGGCGCACACTCTCTCCCCGCCAGGTGTAAACCACGACGAGGAGGCGGCCAAGTGCATCCCTGCCCAGAGTGATCCACCGCTCCTCTTCTTCTGAAAATGGATCGCGTATCGTCAAAGCAAGGTCGTCCTCGAGCACGGTCATGGCATCAGCAAAACGAACTCTATGCTTGGCGAAGTTCGCTTTGGCTTTGGCCGGGTCCCATTCGTAGCTCACAGTTCTTAGTATATGCACAAGTGTGCATACATGTCTACCCTATGCATTCGGGCGCAGGTGGCCTGTCCCCCGTGCAAGGGAATTACCCCGGGCTTCTGCGTTTACGGGTGTCCGTCTTGTGAGGCTTTGGGAAACAGGGGTGATCCGCAATGTAGGCAGTGCGACGGCCGTAGTTGGCTGTTCGTCCGCAAGAGGAGACCGTGAATCGTCCGCGAGCCCACTTCCCTGTGAGTGCCAGCGTCACTGCCGCACACGCCGGCTCAGCGAAAATTGGCCGGCCTTGCTGGTTCGATGAAGGCTTACACAGTGCAAGCGCACATCTCATAGCACCCGAAGGATTTATGCCGCGACCTTGATGGTGAAGCGGATGTCGCGATCCGTGCGTGCCGGGCCCCCGGCACCAGAATTCTCTTTTTATTCGCTCTGCCCGCTGCGTCACTCAGAAAATCATCGGCGACCGCTTGCATTTAACTGCTCGCAGAGGGCGGATCTTACTAATAGGACTGACCGAACTGTTGCGGACGCATCGAAGCCAGCACGGGTTGCGTACTCTTGCATTCACAAGTCGGCCCATCGTAATAGATTGGGGTATTTTCAAAAAGCTGTCGTTCGCCACGTCTGCGCTATGCCTTAACGTCAGCGCCGTAACATGTTACATAACCTCCTCTGTATCTTGTTCATTCTACATGCGCTCCTAATTTTGGCGAAGGACAAGACAGTGCGATGTCCCAACTCTCAGCGATTCCCGGTTTAAATGAAATATTTTTTGATTCGAGGATTAGGTGCAGCGGAATTGCTCCGCGATCGCCCCTGCCAAGAGAATCGTCACCCGTGGCGTAGGCAGAGATTTGGAGTGGCCAGTCAGAATGCTTGACTTGTACATCAAGAGTTACTCCGTTTGACGTGAGACGATCGATTCGAGCTCCGCTAACCCCCAGAGTTTCGAGATGGGCGTTGCGGGTCGGAATTGCCAGCCAAAGACGACGAATCTTCAGCGGCTTTGATGCAATCAGCGATTCCGCTCTGTGAAGACTACTTCCCTGCAGGGACCAGGTGACCACAGACACGAGAGCCGAGTCCACTGTTTCTCCGGCTTTGTCTCCGGCCACTACCCAACGCTTCCAGACCGCAGTAACACTCTTGCCGTCAGCTGCAGGCCTAATCTCATCCGCACCGTCTGCTGGAGAGATGGTCCGGCCGTCTTCCAGTTCGAGAAAAGGAACAAAGCATGGGTAGATCTTCTCCACCGGCACGGCGAAACCAGGAAATCCATGAGGTGCGGGCTCATAGTCGGATGTTGCGGCTTTCGGTCCGGTCGCGAACGGCAAGGCAAAATGGAGGTCTCCATGGCGAACGACCCAAACTCCAAATTTGCGGCCGGGGCCGTTTTGGAAGTACTCGAAGCGTTCCACGTCGGAGAGGCTCAGATGGGAGGGAAAGCTTTTGACGCCTTCCTTTTCCAGTGCCTTCATGAACATCCGATGCGCGCCGATCACCTTTCCAAGAAAGGTCGTGGTTTGTTGCCATTCGCGTTCCTTCGTGATGTAGCTGTAGTCGCCTCTTCCGAACGCGAAGATGGACAGCAAGTGCGTCTCATCGTTGAAATCGCGCCGCAGCCAGGACCATGCGGCAAAATAGGCGGACGCAAGCTGGGGAAGCGGCGCGGGCCGGAATTCGGGGTATTTTCCAAGAAAGGCCGCAATCTCCAGTGTGTCCATGTAGCTGATCGCGCCAAGACTTCGGCCCCAGGAATAACCGTAGCCATCGGGCGAGAGTAAATCCCACCACAGTTTCATCTGCTCCTTGAGGGATGGAGCGACGGCCTTCAGGAGGTCTTCACGCCCTGCGAGTTCGGCTGCATCGTAGAGCGCTCTGGCGTACTCATTTGAATATCGGTCGTAACGGCCAGTAGGCACCGCATCATCAGCAAAAAGCGCTCCACCGGTGAATTGGGTTGCCGCCCGATTCAGGAGATCATCAAGTGAGGCGCGATCCTTGTTGAGACCGAGTTCGTAATCAATCGCCGCGATGCGTGCAGCGACGCCAAAATAGTTTTCTGGGAGGTAAATTAGTGTATGAGTCTTTGCATCATAAAATCGGCGTGGATCAAGCAAGGCGAGATAACTGTTCCTCTCTTCGGAAGACAATCCCTGCCACAACGCATTGTTTTTCAGATCCGTCCCGAAACTTTCGAGTGCCATTGCCGCATAAAGCTGAGCCCAGGTTTTTCCTCCTTGGCTCAATTCAATCGGCGCCATTTTTCCAATCATTTGCGGAGCATCATGGCCTGCAATCGTTTTCGTCCCCGCAAATTCGGAATAGGCGCCGAGGGTTCGCATAAACGTCCCCCAGGAGAATTCTCCAGTCGTCAACGCACCAACGACGCGGTCGGGAGGAGGGTCGAGAGTCTTGATATCGGCAACGTGCGCCGTCACCTCCTTCTGCAGAAAATCTCGGACTTGCCGATCGAGGTCCGAAGTCTGAATTTGCGGCTGGTCAGCTTGCATCTGTGCGAACGAATCGCAACTGATAGAGAGCAGACCCGCGAAAACTAGTACGAGCATTTTTGCCGCATGGCGTATTCTTTGTCGCATCATGTAGTCGATCAACTGTTCGAGGACGAGCCCCTCGCTTCCGACGGCAGTAGGTTTAGCGGACGAGACCAAAAACGGCTCAACGGATGTAGTCTTCCCTGCACGGCGTGAACACATCAATCACCAGCGAATCTTCCACCGCGGACGCCCCATGTTCCACGCCGCCGCGCACGACAAAGGTGTCACCCGTTCGAACGTCAACTGTCCGTCCTTCGCAAGCCACCTTGAGGTGCCCATGAACCACATAGACGATTTGTTCGTGCGGGTGGCTATGCACCGTCCCTACCCAGCCTTTCACCATCTCATGTTCGGCAAGAAACAGTTTGTCGTTGTAGGCGAGCACGCGGCGTTTCAGCCCACTTTCCGGTTCTGATTTCTTGCCATCTTGGTGCGCTATCACCACGAAGTCAGGAAAAGCTTTTGGCTGCGCGTCCATTTTTATTCACCAATCCATCCAAACTGCCCACCACCCAACCTGCACTCTTTTTACTCTCACGCACTAAGCATGCGATTTACTCAGCGTGCCAGCCAACCACCGTCTACGGCAAGAACATGTCCATGCACATAGTCACTGGCGGATGAGCACAGGAATACCGCAGCACCCGCTATATCGCCCGGCTCCCCCCAGCGGCCCGCAGGAATCCTTTCCATAATCTGACGACTACGGACAGGATCGTTTCGCAAAGTGGTGGTGTTGTCCGTTGCCATATATCCCGGTGCAATCGCGTTCACGTTAATGCCCTTGGCGGCCCATTCGTTTGACAGCGCTTTCGTAAGCTGGGCGACACCACCTTTCGCCGCTGCGTACGCCGGGACCAGGATTCCACCTTGAAACGAAAGAAGAGAAGCAATATTCACGATCTTGCCTCCTGCGCCCCTCTCGATCATCCGCCGCGCGGCAAGCTGCGACAGGTGAAACACTGCCGTCAGGTTCACGGCAATCAGTTCATCCCAGAATTCCGCGGAGTATTCTGCGGCGGGAGCCCTTCGAATCACTCCTGCGTTGTTCACAAGAATGTCGATGGAGCCAAACTCCGCGATTGTTTTTTCGATGAGATCGGCGGGTGCCTTTGCATTCGCCAAATCCGCGGAAAAGTAAAATGTCTTGTGCCCCGCTGCGCGAATCTCATCGCAGAATGGTCCCGGCTTTGGATCTCGCCCATGGCATCCCACGTTCGCGCCAGCGTTTGCCAGGGCCACGGCGATGGCGGCGCCAAGGCCTCGGTGCGAACCCGTCACGAGGGCATTCTTGCCGTTCAAGGAAAACGTTTCGAGGTTCATCGGTTCACTCTGATCTTATTTGTGTCGGCTTTAGCCTTAGACTCAACAGGTGGTTCTGAACCGCGCCGTTAGGTCCGGCTCTGTTCCCCATAACCGGGCGAGATCGCCTACTTGCAGCCCACTTCGAGTCCAGATCCACCTTGTTGAAACCCGGGCTGAATATTCACAACACCAAACTGACGGTCCTCGACCTCGCGATGCGCCGCCATCGCCCAGAGAAAAGCGATTCGGTGGCCCGGAACGGAAACGTTTGGGTGATAGCCGCTCGGCATCAATACCGCATCGCCGTCGCGCACCACCGTAACCAATTCCGGATACTCCGTGTTGTTGTAAACCAGCTGGATTCCATATGCGGGTTCGGGCATGTCGAAGTACACATAAATTTCCTCCAGCATTTTCGCGTGCTCATGGGGGGGCCAGCTCGTCCAATTGCCCGGATCCGAATGCGTAAACCCGGCCACGAGGCGTCCTGCTTCGACATTCTTTGCGATTAGCATGTTTAGCTGCCGCGATGAACTCGGCCCGCCCGCACTGAACTTCATTCCCGGGTCCTGGGAAGTCTCCGCGTAGCGCACCACCTTAAGTGGATATTTACCTTCGACATCCGAAGAAAACTCCGCGATGTCCGCTTGGCTCTTTGTCGATACTTCGGCCTGAGAGCCTCTCGGAATGTAAATCGCGTCGTACTGGCCGAGTTCGAACTCTCTTCCACCCACCCTCACCGTGGCCCTGCCGGAAAGAAGGATCAGCCCAGTTTCGCGATCCCCTGTGGCAAAGGAAACACTGGGTGTCGTGGAATCGAGCCTAATGCGTCCGTAGGCGAGATGTCTCATCGTGCTGTTTTGGGGCGTGACCGAGATGTGGCGCCCCACCTTGGCATTAGTATTCCGAAATACCATTTTCTCTAAAGGGCTTGCAGTATTGGTGTTCATAGTTCCTTTAAACACATAATGTGTTTCCTCGACTAGCTTGAGACTAACAAGTTTGCATGCGGCTCCGGGTTGGGCATTTGATGCAGCCGGGAACCAGAGGCGTTTTTCCCAGCTGCCTATGACGCAGGAAAACCGCCTCCAGCAACACGGTCCGCCTTCAGAAGGTCAGACGAAGGCCCAGCTGAAGCTGGCGCATGGCGCTCGCTGAAGTGATTACTCCGAATGTGGCGGTGCCGACAGTGGCGCCCGGAGCGTTCAGGCTGACCATGTTGAAGACGTTATAGGCGTCGGCGCGCACCTGCAGACCCAAGTGCTCCCTGAAAACAAAGTCGCGCGAGATCGCGAGGTCCACGTCTTTGAACGTGGGACCACGGAGCATATTGCGCCCAGAGTTTCCATTAACGGCTATGCCGTTCAACAGATTTGCGGCATTCTGCGAAAACGCAGCGATATTGAACCACTCGGCCGTAGTGCGGTTGCTCAAGGCCGGGTTCTGCCCAGGCACAAGCTCGGCTCGCTCAGTGGAACTGTTGCCGGTCAGGTTGGCGTCCTTGCCATTGAGAACGGTAAACGGAAAGCCACTATGGATGTTGACGATTGGGGAGATTGTCCACCCATTCGCGAATCCGCGCGCCAATAGACTGTTCCCGTGGTAGTAATGCAACTGCCACACTAGCGAGGTCACGAATTGATGGGGAAGATCGAAATCCGCCGGGCCGCGTTCCAGGCCTAGATGAGTCATGTCCTCCGCGCCGCCCTGCGTGGTGTTGTTGTCGAGTTGGACGCTGTCAAAAGTTTGGCTAAAGGTGTAGAAGGCGTACAGCGTCAGACCGTGTGTCATTCTCAGCTGGGCTGTTGTCTGTAGACCGTTGTACGACGCTGTTTGATTGGATTGCACGAGTAGCACAGTGCCATACGGACTTCCCGGCGTCTTGCAAGTGGGGACGCCCGTATTGTCGATCGGTCGGCGTGCCACGATATTCGCGCCGGCGCTGGTCGCGCACGCGGGCGCGAGAGCGCCGGTCGCGGGAGCGTTAATGTCCTGTGCGAAGGGCAAATCGTGGGCGAGACTGCCCACGTATGCCGCAGACACGCTGAAATTCGAGGTGACCTGCCGCTGTACGGATAGATTGAACTGATAAGTGTACGGCCATTGGAAATTCTTCGCGAAGCCGAAGAAGGATCCTCCCGGAGTGAGGAACTGCGGCGGAACGAACGGAAACGGATCAATACCGCTTACGCCGCTGCCGCTCCCGGTGGCACAAGTTACCGTCGGACCAAGCGGCGCGCCCGAAGCATTTTTCGCCACTAGCTTATTATACGGGCAGGAAAGCGTCGCTCCCTGCGGCACCGCGGTTAAGCCGGAACCTGTCACTTGCTGTGTGACATTGGTGAATGTGAAGCGCACGGCGGAAGGCTCGAAATTGGTGACCGTGTTCCATTCGTTGCCTGACACACTGCCGTAAAACACTCCAGCGCCGCCTCTGATCGAAGTTTTACCGTCGCCGAGCGGGTCCCATGCAAATCCGACCCTCGGTGAAACATGATGCCACCGGACAGGTACGACGCCGCGCGTGATGTCCGGATCGCCATAGAAGAGGGCGCCCTCCGGAGCAGCCGGGATCGCCGTTGATTGCTCCCCCACCTGGAAGCTGGTCCCTCGATTTAAGGGATCGGTGGGCGGAGTCTGAATATCCCAGCGCAAACCAAGGTTGAGAGTTAGGCGCGGGACGATTCGGAAGTTGTCCTGGATGAAGAGCCCCGTGCTCCAACTGTTTGTGTAGCCGGTCACCGGGGCGTCCTCCGAGACAGACGTCGGCAGACCCATCACGAAGTTCGCCAGCGCAGGAACCGCAATGGTTTTGCCCGACACGACATCCTTTATGTTTGTCCCATTGAAGCCAAACACGCCGTAATTGTTCAACAAGGTTTGCTGAATGTCCTTATCGAGAGTTTCTTCACCTCCAAAAGAAATCGAATGTCGGCCGCGCGTGTAGCTGACCACGTCCCGCACGGAATAAAAATTCGAGCCGGCGACTGGCCCCGCGATGGCGCTCGCTGCCGTAAAGAAGCCCGTCACGGAGATCTGCGGCAGTGATGCCGGTCCTTGGACGGTAAATTCCGAGCCAAGATCGCCCAGGGATGTCCCAGGCAAGTTTAGTCTTCCAGCCATATTGCGCGTGTAGCCCACCCAAAACTGGTTCGTCAGATTGGGCTTGGCCGTCCAAGTATCACTCACATTCACATTTTGCTGGCGCCATGTAAATTGCTGCACGTCCCAGGGGATGTTGCCGTTGGGCTGGCCGGTAGTGGAATTCAGCGGAGGGACCTCATTGTTTCCGCTGGTGTAGAAGTAGGTTCCGCTCAGACGTTGGTTGCTGGTCAAATTATGATCCACCTTGATCAGAAACTCATCCGTGTTGTACGGGCTAGGGGCGACCGCTTGGAAGGCGCCAGCGCCCGCCGCGGGAACATTGGGAAAAACGCTCGAACTGAACAGCTTTTGGGCAACGGGATCAAGCAACGAAGGGCAGATCACGGTCGGCGAACCGCAGGTGTACTGGCTCGGCAAGGAACCGGCCGCCGGAAGGAGGGCAGCCATATTTCCTCCAGCCTCCGCCGCTGTTGGCAATGTTGCGCCGGTGAATAGAAAACTGCTGAGCTGGCGCAGACCCTGGTAGGAGCCGAAAAAGAAGGTTTTGTCCTCTCTGATGGGGCCGCCCAAAGTCCCGCCGAACTGCTGCCGCCGTAGAGGAGGAGTACCAACAGCCGAATTCCAGGGAGCAGCGTTCAGCGCATCGGTCCGCCAGTAGTCGAACAGTTCGCCGTGATAGGCGTTCGTTCCGGATCTTGTAATCACTGTTATGACGCCACTGGACATTTTCCCATACTCCGCGTCGTAGTTGTTCGTTTCGACGCGGTATTCCTGAATGGCATCTGGATTGGGAAGAATGTTTCCCGTGTTCCGCAATCCCGTCATGTTGATGCCGCCGTCGAGGTAATAGCTCACCGATCCTGCTCCTCCATCCACGCCCCCATTGATGAAAGTTCTCTGCTCCGGGTATCCAAGAGTTATCACTGGATTCGGCTGGCCCGGATTAAAGCTGCTGTTCTGAACCCCTGGTGTGAGCAGCAGCAATTGATACGCGTTGCGATTCACGAGCGGCAGGTTAACGATTTCTTGATTTTCTATAGTGCGCCCGATTTCCGGGCTGGTGGTGTTCACCAGCGGTGCACTCTCTGAGACGGTCACCGTCTGGTTGATGCCTCCCAACTGCAGCACCGCGTCCACTCGGACGGGCACGTTCACTTCCACTACCACACCAGCTCGCACGAATCTTTTGAATGACGGGGCCGCGATCTCCACCCTGTAGTTGCCAACCGGAAGGAGTTCGACACGGTACTCGCCTTCGGCGCTCGTTTGCGCCGTTCGCGAAAGGTTTGTGTCCGTGTTCGTTAGCGTCACTTGAGCACCGGCGATCGTGCCTCCGTTCGCATCGGTCACTCGGCCATAGATCGTGCTCGTCGTAAGTTGCGCCCTCAAAACATTGGGAAGCAGCAGGGCTATGAAGCAGAAAATCACTCTCACTCCGAATTTTCCACGCATCAGCTTCTCCTATCTCTGCGCAAGGCACCTCTGCGGATGTTCATTACTAGCACTTGGATGTGGTGCGGCAGGTCCGCCTCACCGGAGCCTGATGTACCACATTATGAGACTGCATCTCACTCATATAAAACGCCGCAAAAAAACCGGCCTTCGCCGGTTCCCTCAAACCCTTTAACTGGCTGCGCTCTGAACCAACTCTGGCGAGGCGGCCTGATAGCCCAACTCCGCGGAAAGCTTGTTCGCCGCTTCCATGAGCGCTCGCCCGATCTCTGGAACCCTCTCTTTCGTCATCCTGAATGCCGGCCCGGAAATACTCATCGCGGCAGCCAGCTTTCCGGAATGCGACCGCACCGCGGCACCGATGCACCGCAGGCCTTCCTCTTTCTCTTCGTCGTCGATGGCGTACCCCCGCGCCCTCACTGCCCTTAGCTCGGCTTTCAGTGCAGTTGTTGTCGTGATCGTTTTTGGCGTGACCGCCTTTAATCCCCAGCGCCGCACAATCTTGCTCACTTCGGCCTCGGGCAGCTCCGCGAGCATGGCCTTGCCCACCGCTGTGCAATACGCTGGCGCGCGGCTTCCGACCGTGCATGCCGTGCGGACACTGCGCTGCGACTCGACCTTCTCAACGTAAAAAACCTGCCCCTCGTCCAGAATGCAAAAAAATACGGTCTCGCCAAATTCGTCTTGCAGTCGGTCCAGATAAGGACGCGCCCGTCCGCGGAGATCGAGCCTATCGATCGCTCTCGATCCCAACTCATAGAGCCTCAGCCCCAAACGATAGCGCCCAGTTTCCGGGTTCTTAACCACCAGACGGTGCTGCTCCAGCACCATCATCAGTCGGTGCACCGTGCTTTTGTGAAGCTTCAGGGCCGGGCAAAGTTCCGCCAGGCTGCAATCGCTCGAGCTCTTTGCCAATATCGCCAAGGCAGCCAAAGCACGGTCGAGAACTTGGACCTTGTAAGGAGAACTGATTGTCTTAGATTGTGGCACGCGTGCCATATTATGGAATTACGCCCGCTTGTCAAGAAGAAAAATCGATAGCTTGCATCGAAGACCCGATCCCAACGGTTGACTGCGCTCGAGATTCATGAATGCAAGTAACCGGACTCGTTTCCTCTGTGCTTCGCCAAAATTCTATACGTACTGAAAATAGCGCGATTCCCTGTCGTGGTGGATCTCGTCTAAGCTGGGCCTAAGGTCGAAGGCCGTAGTGAGCACCTCGATGACGCGCGGCGCGCGACACCAACCCGCCTGATTCCAAGCGCTTTACATCGGCCAAACGAGCTCTCCAAAAAACCTCGTTTTTATCGTTTGCTTACTTCCCTCGCCAGAATGCTATCCGGCGCGAATCCCTTTGAAATCAGCAGCATTCGAGAAGATGAAACTCAGGCAAAGAACCTGGCGATCGGAATGTAACAATGTTGCGTTTGGTTGAAAACCACGAAATGGAGTTTTCGGTAGGGACAGTTGCCGAGTTTTGGCGAATGACAGCTGAAGGGATGGGGCATCAAACCGCATGCGTATGCTGAGAAGGAAATACTCACGCAACAAGTTCGAGTCGGAATTCTAGTGATGGACCTAGGGTGCTATTCCGGCCCCCGGCACCATCCGAACGTCCGCCCAGCAGGTTCCAATCCCCCGCAATTCGGAACGTCGATCCCTCCGGCGTGAGCGCTATGGACGTGCAGTGCTTCGAGAGTTCAGCTTTGGCTCGGGGCACATCAGCAAAGAGCAGTCCGCGAATATCCTGCAAACGCTTCTGAACAAACGCTTCAATCTCTTGGAGCCGCGCATCAAGCCCCCGGCCGTCAGCCGCGAGAAGTTCTTCGCTGATATCGTCGAGTTCCCTCTCGCGCTTCCCCAACTGATCGAGCAGCGCGGCCGACCTATGTCCTTCCGCGATGGCGGTCGCCAAGTTGGATATCTCGGTTGCTCGCCACAGCGGGTCCAGTCCTCGCCGTGGGGACGCCCGCCGCTCGGCTGCAGCGCCAGCAATACGTCACGCACCTGTTCGTCGCTGAGCGTCTCCATCGGAGCTCGTAGCTCGGCCGCTTCTGCCGCTCTCAGATAGCGACGAACCGTCTTCGGATCCAAGCCAGCTGCGTGGCAATCCGTTTCTTCGGCACCTGCTCCTGCCAGAGCCGAAGGACTTCCCTGAATTCGATCATCGTGACCTCGCGATACATCCACGCCTCTTGCCTGGCCCCTGGGGCCAAGGCAGCAGACGTTTACCGCACGGTCAGATGAGGGGGGAAAGGTTTCGAAAAAATCCTCAGGAAGGGGTCCCTACGTTTCGTAACCCGACATCAGTGGAGTTAGCAGCGTAAGGACAATAGAATCATCGTTGATTTATGGAGCGGGCGATGGGAATCGAACCCACGTCCGAAGCTTGGGAAGCTAGCCGTGATACTGGCCGTACCAGGGATGTTCGAGTGTTGGCAGGTAGGGCCAGTCCTCTTTACGCGGCAGCGACTTCCGCGCCGATTCGCGCTCAGACTGTGTCAGAAACATTTCGGTTTGACTTGACATGCGTTACGTAACGCATTACGCTAAGATGTGATCCGGTCGATCCGCCACAAAGGCCTCAAACGCCTTTACGAAGACGACGACCATCGCCGCGTTGTGAACCAGCACGCCGACAGGCTCCGCGATATTCTCGTTCGTTTGGACGCGTCGGCTACCGTCGCCGACATGGATCTACCTGGTTTCCGGCTACATCCTCTCAAGGGTGAAATGAAAGGCTTTTGGGCGGTCACTGTCCGGGCTAACTGGCGAGTGATCTTTCGTTTCGCCGATGGCGATGCGTTCGACGTAGATTATCTCGACTATCGTTGAGGCATTGCCACGGAATGATTGCCTTGGAAGTATTGCCACTGAAGGAGAACCAACCATGCCGATGAAGAATCCACCCCATCCAGGAGGGTTTGTCCTGCGCCAGTGTATCGAACCGCTAGGCTTGACCATCACTCAAGCCGCCGCTGCCCTCGGTGTCACTCGCACCACTCTCTCCGAGCTCGTCAACGGAAAACGCGGCATCTCTCCTGAAATGGCCGTCCGCCTCTCCAAAGTTTTCGGCGGCAGCCCCGAATCCTGGCTCACCCAGCAGGCCCACTACGACCTCGCCCACCTCCGCACCACGCACATCAAACTCAAACGCCTTCAATTCGCCTGATCGCCGCCGTAAACGCACTCGTCCCAATCCTCAACCCCGGCTAGCCGCGCGACTCTACACCCGCCCAAGGCTAGGCGTCTGCCAAACCTCCCTCAATCCAGTCCAGGTTCGCTTCGGACTCATGCCGCGGCCAACCATTCGAAACGAACCGGCAGACGTTCGGGCCATGCCGGGCCCCCGGCACCACCCACGCGTGTAAGAGACTCTTCCCCGAGGAAGTCTATCTGCCCATTGGCTTTAAAGTTGATCTCTCCATTTTCGGACACGCGCTCTAGGGTAAACTTGCCGATCTGCTCGGCCAAAAGGGATCTTGCCTCGTGAATCGCCTTGGGGTTTGCCAGCATCTCACGCAGCGCCAGGACCCCGCGCTTCACGGTCCAAGCGATTGGGACTAGAAGGACTAGCGATGACAACTAGGTGGGGAATTTCATCCCGGGTCCTGAGGAATGCAACGAGGTACCAGATTCCGGACCGAGTCGTGAGACTGAATCAGCGCGGGTCGCTGAGTTCACCTTTTTACACTAAGCGCTCCTCCGCCGACTTCTTCATTCAGACCTACCCGGCTGTAGAACCTGAGTCCTTGCCTGCGATCCGCAACCCGCGAGACGAGATTAGCATGCGTACCAGCCTGCTTTCCCTCAACTTGGTGCCATAGAAGGGCACCAGGAACAGCCCACGGAACACGTCTTTCAATAATGCCCGCTGCTGATTGAAGCTGAATAGCCCCCGCCAGCCGAGCTTCCCGAGAAGAGAGAACCGCAATCGTGCAAGGTCGAAAGCCATCTTCGACAAAGATGCCGCAATGTCCTCCTCACGGTGATGCTCGTAGTATGGGAAGTTCATCGACGCCCAGGATTGCACCTTGATGAAGTTCTCGACCGTGCGGTTCTTCGGATTCGCAGCAACCTCCCGAATAAGCTCTTGGATCTTTTTGGAATCAGCCTCGAGCGTGTCGAGGCTGGAGAACCAGTTCACCAGTTTTACTCCCAGCGGATCCCACAAATAGTCGTTCATAACCAATGGGAGCCCGAGGTGAAAAAGCTTGACCACCGCCAAATGGACGCGAAGATGGCATTCGTAAGCGTCACCCATACATTCGTACAGTCGCGTCGTATCCCGCGTCACGCTTCGTTGGAACGCGGCGAGAACCGTATCGAGATCCTTCGTGAACTCTTTGGTGTCGGAGCCGTTCAATTCCCTCTGGATGATCGCCGCGATCTGCCGGATCTGCAGCGACGACAAAGCCAGCCCAACGCTATATAACGGATCAACCGTATCACCTGCATCGCCGATGATGTACCAGCGATCGGACGAATAGCGCTGGCGGCACTCCCACATGTAAGACCCGTAGTAATTCGTGTCCACGATCGTACCGCTTCGCACCAGTTCCACGATCACCGGATGTTCCCGCGCCACGCACTCGAAGAACTGCTCCATCGTGCGCACCTCGCCATGGGGATAGACATCCTTACGGTAGGTGATGCCGATGCTTATGAGCGGCTGGTTTTCCGGGGAGCGCATCGGGATGCACCAGATCCAGTTGCCTTTTCCAAAAAAATGATGAGTCGCAAAATAAGGAACGTAGGCTCGGTTTTGCTTCTTGAGGGCCTGGATACGGCTCAGAATTTCAGGATTGAAATTCATCAGCCGGAACCAGAAGACATTTTTCTGTTCCTTAACGGTTTCCTGGAGCTGCAGCTGTTTTGCGAGCACCCGGTTCCGGCCGGTCGCATCGACAAGCCAGTGCGCGCTCAACATCCTTCTTTCTCCACCCGAGCCTTGCACGGTCACCACGTGGAGCCCGTTGCGACTGTTGATGTCGACTCCCATCACACTACCGTCGATCAACTGCACGCCGTTCTCCAGGTTGCGATCCCGCACCTCGCGATCGAATGTGAATCGGTTAATCTGGAACGAGAGTATCAGCGGCGCGGTCGGAATTTCGTCGACGACGTACGTGCGATCCGCAGGATCGTCGATATTGGGCTTGAAATAGTAGGTCAGGCCGTACTTCGGATAGTGATTTTCCACGAGGTAAGCGCCGAGCCCGAGCTCGAACATGAAATCGACACTGACCTCGACCAGCGATTCGCCGACGATCGGACGATTCTTGCGCGGACCCTCAACCACCGCCACTTTCAAGTGCGGGAAGCGCTTCCCCATGTACGCGGCTGCAAGCTGGCCCGTTGCTCCGCCCCCCATAATTAACACATCGCTCGTCATAGGCCTCCGAGCCTAAAATCTGCGAGCTCGCTGCTCAAAAAGACCATGGCAAAATGTCTCTTTCTGATTCCCAGCGCGCTCCGAGTGGCCGAGTTCCGATTCGCTGGAGATCCGGCTCAATTCCTCTTCCGGAATCCCGAGCAAGAGCGTGGCACGTTCCCGCGCAGCGTATTTCGGTACTTGGTTGTCCTTAGAGCGTCATTGTAGATAACTATTGCTTTGAAGCTTTTATTCCGAAAGGGCGCTTAGCACCATCTCATCCGCAAAGTGTGTAGAGATGATGAGACGCGGTTTTCGATACGAAGAGACAGAATCGAACGGTAAGGATGTGTTCTTGTTCTTTATTGATCGTTTGATCGCGAAATGCAAGTTACAATTGAGGGCGGACCCTTTAGGACAATCCAGTCTGCCTAGAAAGCGCTAAAGTCGAACCGTAACGGTACCGCCGGTCGGTCGAAGAAGTGCGGCCGTGGTATTTATTTTCCTTCTTGCAAAGCGGGCAGAGGGGTCTTGCGATGGATTGACAAGAAAACGCCGTGACGAGCGCGCCGGCGTTTGGAGTTTTCAGCAACTGAAGGTCGACAGCGTACGATGAATAACTAGATCATTTATCGGCTTCAAGAACGAGATAATGGAGACTACCTGCTCGTTCAGCTTGCAAAACGATCGCGTCGGCCGTCTTGAGAACGTCGAGTGCTGAGCGCAGAGAATCGACGCTATCCACGGGCGTCCCATTGACGGAATAGATGACGTCTCCCGGGAGCGGCCCCTCGCCCTGGTAAGCTCCGTAGGTTTCTTTACCAGCGACGACAACTCCGAATCCATTGCGCAACGGAGGAAGCATCCGCACAAGCGTCCCGTCGAGAGTAAGAGCCAGAATTCCGAGCTGCGGAATTTTGGCCTGTTCCCTTGTCACGAGGTCAGCAAGGCGTTCCTGCACGTCCTGTTTTTCTCTAACCGGTATTTGATACTTGATAGTCTGTTTGCCGCGCTGGATTTCCAGCGTAGCCTCCTCGCCCACGGCAAAAGAATAGAGAGCCAGCGCGAATTGGCGGATATTTTGAACTCGTTTTTCATTCACCGATAGGACGATGTCACCGGGCATCAAACCAGAACTCGCCGCTGGGCCGCCGGGAATCACATCCTCAATCAAGATACCGTCTTCGCGATCGAGACCTAATCCCGATGCCAAAGCGGGTGTGACATTGCGCGCGGAAACACCGATCTGATGATGATGCACGTGGCCTTCAGTTCGAACCTGGTTGTAAACACTACGCACCACATTGCTCGGAATAGCTAGACCGATCCCTTCATTTCCGCCGGACTGGGTGAGAATAAGCGTATTAATCCCGACGACGCGACCGCTGGTATCTACCAGCGGTCCGCCGCTATTGCCCGGATTAATAGCCGCATCTGTCTGCACATAGATCGTCGGACTGTCTGGATCTGGTTGTCTCGCGACGGAGCTCACAATCCCCATGCTCACAGAATTATCGAAACCTAATGGGCTGCCAAAGGCCAATACTAATTGGCCTTGTTTTAGGTCGTTCGAATCAGACAATTCCAGTGTTGGCAGATCGGCCGCGTCGATTTTGAGCAGCGCAAGATCCGTGTCACGATCAGCCACCACCAGCTTGGCATCAAATAGAGCGCGGCGTGATCCTCCCTCCTGTGGTCCAGATAACGCTGCTTCGGGATTAAGCTGAACCCGAATCCGACGTCCTCCTTGAACAACATGCGCGTTTGTTACGATCCACCCGTCGGAAGCAATTATGATGCCCGATCCGGAGGTCAGTCCGCGCGACAACAGATCCGTGTTTCTATGCTCGCGGTCGCCATCTGAGATATAGCCCGTGCTAAAGATCTGTACAACACTGGGGCTCACCCGTTTCGACAGCACCTGCAAAGATGCGCTTGCTTGTTGAAGCGGGTCAACACTGTTGTCCAACCTTAGGTGTTTGGCCTGAACCGAGATTGCTGCCTTACTGGATTGCGCCTCTAACGGCGTAGATGTGAAAAGTAGCCCCAGGCAAAAGGCTACTGAGCTAATCAGACTGGTCTGCTTACAGACTCTTCCTTGAAAGATTGTCATAAGAAATCCTGTTTAAAATGCCTCCGTCAAGTTATTGGGCTAGAGAATCGCCGCTTGATCCTTGTCGGGTTCTTGATCGAGAAACGCGGTCAGCTTGCCTTTCTATGGTTCTTCTTTGGAGCGTGCAAGTGCAGGAGACCATCCACGCGATTTACTTCCACCTGAGTTGTGTCAATTTCGTCTGGAAAGACATGAACAGATGCCACATCTGGCCCAAGCGCGATCTCTCCGTCGTGTAGAGCATGGTTGCGAAAAGCAATCATGCTATGAGTTGTTACACTAAGAATCGTTGTCACCTCCGGATTTCGCGGAGACTCAATAAAGCAGTCAAATTGGGACGAGTCCCTACTAAAGTCCTCTTGTAGAAGTTCCTGCTCGGCACGAATCCAGTCCTCGAAAGCAAAGCCATGTACGCGACCGCGCCGTTCGAAAAACTGGTAGGCACGTTCGGCGATTGTCGACAGGATGATCTCCTGGTGTTGTTCGTTTCTGCTTTCGACCGCAATCACCCAGTTGTTGCGACACTTTCTGGTCGGTCCCTCCATTGTTGTAGTTCCTCCTGACTCCATCCCTGACACCTTTCGTCCCACGTTCTGTTCCACGGTTTCTCGATCGTAGATGCCCCACTATCGCCTCGCGTAGAGCCGACGCCTACCGGTGTGTCGGCTGGCTCAATTGATCCTTCAAAACCGCCGGTTCGCCGGTCTGTATAACAGAGACGGTTCTTTCGGATGTTCTTGAAGAGTCGTGGGGAGTCTGCATTTTTCGATGATGCGGGTGACGAAGGCGACTACATTTAGCGCCAGCATGAGTAGCACCAACCATATTACGATTGTTGGCGTGAACATGTTGATCCCTTCCGGACTTCAGCCATGCTGGCACCAGGTTTCTAGAGGAGCCCAATTGCCTGTCTCTCTGGATACCTCTGTCATCGATGGCTTCCTCTCTGGATACCTGCGTTACCAATGTTCTATTCCACACGGTGAGGAGTGCCACCGCTTAAAAAGAACAAACGGATGCGTGACTTCTAGTGTTTGCAGTGCGCCGAATCGTGCCCGAAATTCGATCCTTAAAACGGTATTGCCGGATAATACAATTCGGGGGTTACCTACGCGGAAGAACGGATCAGCTGGTGGAGCTTCTCAAGGTCCACAAGAACTGCGTCAGAAATGGTGCAAAATTCTATATTTCCCTTTCGCCAATCAACCCATGGAAAGCCTTGCCTGGTCCCTGTGTGTACCGAAGTGTCCGGCCCTCGGGTGCGCCAGATGAATACGTTGATTGGGATGTCCGTTACGCTCGTAGACTAGCACCGCGCTCCGGGCGGATCACCATTATGCGGTTCCGACCCGCGAATAGCAGAGTGATCAACCGTCCCGATGACGGCCTCCGCCGCCGGTACTGCTTCCGACTTGCCAGAGAAAAACAGCGCAACCCAACACCGCGAATGTATTTGACAGGTTCGTCCATCTCAGAAGTTAAGCCGCAATGCGATTTGAACGATGCGCGGGGACCCGTCACTCAAGCGCGTTCCCGTACTCAGGATTTGGCCAAATGTCGGGCTCAAGATATTGGTGTCTGGGTTGGCGAATTCGGCGTGATTAAAGAGATTGAAAAAATCCCCGCGTAGTTCCAGCTTGACGCGGTCGCTGAAGAGCGGAGTTGTCTTGGAAATCGAGAGGTCGAAGTTCGTAAGACCCGGACCTCGCAGGAAATTGCGCGGCAAAGTGCCATAGGTGGCAAGTTTTGGATTCGCGACGACCTGGGCGTTCGACGGGAGAATGCCTGGCCCGGGCGTGCAGGGGCCCTGGTTGTTGGCGTCGCCGCACTGCGCATTGCTGAAGCTCGTAGGGTTAAAGAAGAAGTTCCCGGTCTGTCCGTTGAAGGACTGAGTTACTTTGGGATTGAAAATGCTTACGGGCCCGACGAGATTCGCGTGAGTGAGAAAACCGTCTCCCGCGCCCGAAGTACCTTCAGCACCGGCATTGAGGGCATCGGCTAGCTGGGCGTTGACATCGAGCGGAAAGCCAGTCCTCCACGTGAGAATCGGGAACAGACTCCATCCCTGGGTCAGCCGTTTTGGTCCTGAATTCCAGGCGCGATCGAAAGGAAGGTCCCATCCGCCGCTGAGAGTAATGCGGTTGCGCACGTCGGTGTCCGATGAAGCGCGGAAGAGCCCAGGATTGAGTGAAGGGACCTCGCTGTTGCGCTGGCGGAAGCCGGAGACATTGTCGATGCTGTGGCCATAGGTATAGCCGAATGTGAAATAGGTTTTGCCAAGGAAGCGGTTGTCCCCCATTTGCTTTGTCAAACTGGCGGTCATGGCGTTGTAGTTCGCCACAGTGGCGTTTTTGAATTCATTGACCGCCGCAAAGGTGCACCCGGCCAGCCCGGAGTTGCCTGCGGTTTCGTCGGGGCAGGTGGAATCGCCGGCGCCGAGATTCAGGCGGCGATTTGTCGTGCCGGGGACGAAGGGATTGACGTCCTGCAGAGCTGTAAGCCCATGGGAGCTGCTGCCCAGATAAGCGATTTCGAAAACGATGCTCGAAGCGAACTCGTGCTGAACACTCAAGTTGTATTGGTAGGTGTAAGGCGTACTGAGATGCGGATCGACGAAAAACACGCTTCCGGCTCCGAAGGGAAGGAGGTTCGCGAAGCTGATGTTGTGCGCTGGAGGGGTGGACGGAAAGGTGTTTGGTGTTCCGGTCGAGCCGAAGGGGTCGGACAAGAAAGTGAGCGGGCTCGCCTGGGTCGCCGGTACGGCCGTTGGGAAGGAGATGAATGCGGCGCTGAAATACGGCGGTTGTCCATTGAACTGGAAATTATCTTCGGCCTTGAGAACGTCGTAGAAAATGCCGGCCCCGCCGCGAATGCTCGTTTTGCCGTTGCCGCGAGGATCCCAGGCGAAACCGAAGCGCGGCGCCCAGTCGTGGGTATTGGGGAAATTGACGCCGCTTGGAGCGCCTTTGTCACCCGGGAACACAAGGCCCGCGGGAGCGTTCGGAAAGACGGTCGATTGCAGACCCGGGACAACGGAGAAGGTCCGGCCTTGAGTATCGTATTTCGGACTGCTGTACTCGTAACGGAGACCGAGGGACAGTGTGAGGCGTTTCGTCGCGCGCCATTCATCCTGGAAGAAGCCATAGGTGGACTTGCTGCGAATGTTTGAGGGAGCGGCCGGACTTTGCTGATAGAACGTGGGGCTGCCGATAAGGAAATCGGCGAGCCCATTGCCGGTGGTACCTCCGTTGAATACGAAGGCACCATTCGTGATGAAATCAAAAACTTGATTGTCCTGGTAGCCCGAGAATCCGCCTCCGATCTTGAAATTGTGACGGCCGCGAACCCAGCTGAGGGCTTCGGTAATAGCAAAGGTGTTGTCAACGAGAGTTGACGGGCCATCGTTCGTGAAGCCCGTGTTGAGGCCGTTACCAAAAGACAGAGTTGGCGGGCCGGTGGGATTGTCCGGGGTGACAGCAACGCCCAGGGCGCCCGGCGTAAAAAGAGAAAAACCGGACGCCGGCTGGCCCTGCAAAATGTTGATGCGCTGGGTGACGAATCGTACTTCATTCAGGACGTTTGGCGAGATCGTCCGTGTGTAGGCCAGGTTCACAAAATAGGTGTTGTTCTGATTCGTGATGGAATAACCGGGAACATTGGCGTTGGCCACGCTCCCTGGTACGGCGAAGGGGTCCAGCGTCGGATTGCGAAAACCACCAATCGTCGCCGTCAGTTTATCGCTCCGAGTAATGAGAAAATCGAACTTCATCGTCAATTCGTTCTGGTTGTTCGCTTGGGCAGACTGCGGGGCCAGCAGCCCGGTCGGCGAGGACGGGATCAGCCCATGGGCAATGAAGTTCACGGCAGCGGAATTGAAAGCTGCAGGATTAATGACCCCAGGTTCAGTTGCATTATTTGCAGCAAAGAATGGGTGAGCCTGTAGGAACGCGACTACGTTAGGATCCTGCGAAAAGTTGCCGACGACCTCTGCCGGAGTGAATACTGCGACGGCACCGGGAGATGAGGTATTCGTGAGTTTCTGCCCCTGATAGCCGACGAAAAAGAAGAAACGATCCTTGGCGTTGACCAGATGCGGCAGCCAGATCGGCCCGCCAAACGTACCGCCGTACTGGTTGCGCCGCAAAGAGTCGCGCGGAAGGCCGTTAATCTTATTGAAGAAGGTGTTCGCATCCAGGTCACCGTTCCGCAGGTAATCGAACGCCGTGCCGTGCCAAGCGTTGGTACCAGACTTGGTGACCTCGCTGATGATCCCGCCAGCGTTGCGGCCGTACTCGGCGGAATAGTTGCTCTCCAAAACGCGAAACTCTTCGACCGTATCCGGATTCGGATTGAAGACCACGCCGTTGCTGAGCAGGTCGTTGTTGAGACCTCCGTCAAGCAAGAAGGTTACGGAGTCGGTACGACCACCGCCGATGCTGACGGTTCCCGCAGCGCCACTGTCGGGATTGGTTTCGGTTACCCCGGGTTGGAGCTTGGCGAGGTCCAGGACGTTCCGGCCGTTGAGCGGCGCCTGTTGAATGGCCTCTCCAACGACCGTCCCACCTACGGTGGCATTTACGGTTTCCACGTCACTAGCCTGTTCTTTGACCTCGATGACCTGTTTCGTTTGCCAAATGGAAAGTTGAGCGTCCAGACGGAGCGACTGGTTAATTTGTAGGGTCTGGCCGTCAAAGACCTGCTGCTGGAAGCCGTCTTTTTCGATGGTCACACGGTATCGACCAATAGGCATGTTCAAAAGCTGATAGAAACCGTCCTCGCCGGCCGTGGTCTGCTGCGAGATCTGTGTAGCCAAGTTCGTAACCGTCACGTTAGCGCCTTGGATCGCGGCGCCAGTCTGATCCGTGACCGTACCAACGATGCGCCCGGCTGCGTTCTGCGCATATGACGAGGGCATCGCCGTTCCCAGCAGAACTGTCAAGATCACGGCACCTAACATCCAACGTAGAACTCGATTCATTATGGAATCTCCTCAGTCAAAAGACTGCTTTGCGGTCCAAGAAATTCCGTGGCGTGGGCGAGTTGCGCCATTTCGACTTTGCGCCACCGCCGGAGTGTAAGCGGAGAATCAAATTACCGACCTGGGTTGATGCGGCCGGAATGCTCAAAGAGCATTTCCGTCACATTCTTGTGAGAATCGGCTGAGACAAATGGCTGTACCCTGACCGCTGAAGGACTCAGAACGCCAAACGGTTAGTCATTTGGCGTATTGCTTCCTTACTCGGATGGGTCACCGAAGTGCTCGTTTGGTTCGAGAATCATCTCCCCATGTGGGTAGTCGAATATAACTTTAAATCGGCGCAGCATTTGGGCTCCGATGATCCCTGCAAGGTCCGGAGTGGCCCAAATGCCCGAAGTATTTTGAGAAAACTGCGTGAGAGGATTAGGGATCACAAATCCTCCGAGTCTAATTGCCGGCACCCGCCCGAGGTGAGTACTTAACTCACCTCCTACAACAACCACATTTGGTACGTCGATGGTCTCCTGTGCCGATAGAAACTCCGGATGTGCTTCGCTGAACGTCCTCGTGAGCCAAATCGCGGTCGTCGCGCCTGAATCGATCAAGAAGGTACCGGTGATTGCTGCCCCGTCTTGTGTCACCACCTCCGCCTGAACACTCGGTATGTTCCCCCAGATAAACTGGAGGGGCAAACGGTGACCCGAGCCGGAGTACGAGTAAACGGCCGGGTCGTAGAGATGGAGCACTTGGTTTGCGTAATCGATTTCAACGACATAGTTGCGGAATATATTGGAGCCGAGAAATCCATCGGTACTGCGGCCCACTTCACGCGAGAACCATTCTAGAGGCAGCGTTGCCACAGTTTGATCGCTCAGCTCAGCCCCAGCAAAACTGAGGGTAGCGTGGTTGGCGAATGCCAACTTTTGCGCGGATCCTTGCCCGGGTCCATAAGCATCCCCTTTACCGAGGAAGCGAATTCCCAGCGTCTTCGATACGGGTTCATCAAAGACAGTGACGCTCGAACCGGTGTCCAACATCATCCAAAGAGGCTGTGATCCGTTGAGGCTTGCCTGCAGGTAGATGAGACCGTCCGCGAGCTGAAAATAAATCGGGGCGGAAATGGTGTTAGAGATCGAATGAGAGTGCGGGATCGTTTTACTGGCTCCGGAGTGGTGCGCTGCGAAATGTATTTGCAAGTTGGCTGCGGAGGTGATTCTCTCGGAGTCGTACCCCGGGCATTTGCTGCCGTTCGCGTCTATCAGAGCCTCGGTCTTACCGCTTCCATGCGGCAAGGCTAAGACAACCTCCTTGCGGGTCCCGATGGGCCAGCCGTTCGCGCTTTGTGTATGGACGGTTATGGCGTAGTGCAGCCGAAGAATCCGAGGTGATCCTTCGGAAATGCCGCCGCGAGTGAGAATTGCGGCGTAGCGAAAGAACGATCTCATCTCCCCGGCTTTAACAGAGAAGGGGAGCAATGCCAAGAAGAGGCTGAATATCCAAACCATTCCGGGAAACGGGAGATTTCTGTTTTTCATGATGCTGCTACTCTCGATGGCTCTTCAGTTCGAAGGTAATGGTGACGAGCAATTGAACGGGAAAAGCCTGGCCGCCTATGATCGTGGGCTCGTACTTCCATTGACGGAGGGCTTGCATTGCGGCCATTACGAGAAGCGGGCTACCGGACACCGTCCGCATTTGAACTACATTTCCCTGCGGGTCGATCACGGCATCGATCACTACCGCGCCGCTGACCCTGGACTGCCGGGCTAGGACGGGATATTCCGGTTCTGGCCCAAAGATAACTCTCGGCGGCTTAAGTCCCTTACCAACGCGAATTGGACCCTTCGGCGCCGAATCGATTGGCACGGGAGGGGCAACGCTGGAAAGGATTCCGCCGATCACGCCACCCGGCTGTCCTCCAGGAACCCCGCCGGGAACGCCCTCGCCAGGGACAATGGCACCCGTCAAATCATCTCCGGCGAGTTCTTCCCTAAGGCGAGTGACCTGACTCGGTATGACCCTTGGCGTCACCAATTTCCCTTCCACGGATACTGCTCTTCGTTTCGACGCGACCGACCGTACCGACGCGGGTGGCGGCGGTGGAGCTGGCGCTGGAGGAGGCGCCGCGAGCAGAGTCTTGTTGAGCTGTTGAATATCGATCGCTTCGCTGAAGTAAAGCGGAAGCAAGAGCAGCACTGCTAGAAGAAAAAGTTGTACGGTTGCAGAAAGAACAAAATCACCCACGCGACGCGGCGGTTTAGTCGGACTATTCTCCAGCATCGCCTCGCCGAACAACTCTTTACGTAGGGTGAGACCAGCTTGCCTCGGCTCACAAGCGAATTCCTTCAATATTTCTCGGGCACTCGCGGTGCCGCCCAACTTGGCCTCAACTGGCACAAGATACCTTGGAACTATCACTTTCTCTCCTCTTCCATAGCAAGCGTTGCTGATCTCACGTGCACCGGATGGCGGCTGACTGCATTTTGAATAACCAGTGCAGATACTGCATTTTGGTACCTAAGACGTTAGAGGGACCAAAGTCGCGCTGGATCGGGAACGCAGCTTAGCTGCTGCCAGGCGCTCATCGCGCGCCTTTTCTCGCTGAACTTCGTGGAGCAGTTCACGTAGCCGCATGCGGGCCTTGTGCAACTGCGACTTCGAATCGCCTACCGAGCGTCCCAATATCTCCGCAATCTCGTTGTGCTGGTACCCCTGAATGTCGTGCAAGACAAATATTGAGCGGTAGCCTACAGGCAACTGCGCGATGCAACGTTTTAGATTTATTCGGTCAACCGCTCCTTCGAGTAACAAATCAGGCTTCCCGATATCGATGCTTGGTGAGGCGGTTTCCTCTTCTGGATCGGGAGTCGCTTCGATCGAGACGATTGGTGGAGACTTCTTGCGTAGGTGCATCAGCACGATGTTGACCGCTAGTCTGTGCAACCAAGTTGAGAAGGCCGATTCGCCACGAAACGTGTGAATTTTGCGGAACAAGAGCAAGAAGGCTTCTTGCGTCAGATCCTCTGCTTCCGTAGTATTTCCTACCATGCGCAGACATACCGCATATACACGCCGGCTGTGCGAACGATAGAGGTACTCAAACGCCGCCCGATCGCCGTTGCGGGCTCGCTCGATGGCCTCCGCTTCGTTCAACTTATCGCTGGCGATAGCAGAGACGGGCGGCGCAGTCTTCTTCGAGATGCATTGCGTGCTAAGACGCGCATCCCAGTTTTGGCTACGCCGCTTCCCTACAGTGGGCCTTGCCAGGGATCCAACCACTATCTTTCTGCACCCTGCGTTGGCAGTGACTTGCATGACTTTTCCTCAGCGACCCGCCGTGTGGACTTGGATGGTTGTTTTGTTTTCACTGATCTGCGGTGCCGGTGCGGTCTGTGGCATCGTAGTTTTTTGGCGGGCTTCTTTGGGTCCCATATGCTTTTGTTTGGGCGTTGAGTAGATAAAGGTCGCTGCTAGCTCCGGCGCCTCAAATGTCTGGACAGTCTGCACATCTGCGACGTCCACTAGGTTCAAATGCGGGCGCTCAGAAGCCACTTCCTGATCGGCTGTAGCGGCTTGGATGATGGCACTCACTCCCAGCCCCTGGATGTAAAGTCGGTATGGAGCGATGTTCGATGGCAGAGTGAAAGTGTAATCGCCAGCCGGCAGTGTGGCGCTTCCCCAGTGAATCTCAAATGGCAGCGTGAACTTGCCTTGGTATGCATTCTGCGCGTTCCCGCTAATCGCCAAAGCGCCCAGTGCAAGAGTAGCCGCGCCTAACTTTGTGAGTAATTTCAAATGTCGAGCCCCGATCATTTCACATCTCCTTGTTCGATGCGGTTTACAATTGCGAGACATTTCATTGTCTTCAGCATGTAAGACCACACATGCTCTAGGATAATTCCGCGATCCGCGGACGTTTAGGAGCCGGGAATAAGATTGTGAGTATTACGGTTGCCAAGTTAGGAGCGTTTTTCCCAGAAGACCCGCCTAGGCGAGAGACACGGAAGTGATGGAAACGACTTTACTTGAAGATCTGAATTGATGCGGCCGGAGCGCTTGATGAAAGGGAAGGCCTGATACGCCGCGCGCTGTTCACAACTGCGATTCGCCGTGAACTTGGCTCCGTATCCGCTTTTGTGAGGCTTGTCAGAGCTTGGCGAAGGCGGCCCCGCGCACGCGATAAGCTTGACATCACCGTGCCTGCAGACATGCCGGTGATATCCGCGATCTCATTGTACGACATCCCCTTGCCTTGCCATTCGGTTCGGTGCCATCGGGAACAGTTCCAATTTTGAAGCCATGATCGTGGTCGGTGACTGTGGTCTCGAGTTGAACTTGGTTCCGATCTTCACGTGAATCGGTGAGTTTGAGTACTCGTACTTCTTCGCCGTAATTTCGATGAGCTGTATATCCTTACTCCGGGCCTGAATCGACCCGGGCAGGGAGAACAATATGCCGAGTCTCCGCAGAGACGCGGTGAGAATCGCCAACGGGGAACACTTCGAAATCCCCTTCATTGATCTTTTTGGTCGTGCGAACTATTCAGATTAATGCTGCAAAAGCTATGCCCACGACCCAACGCACAGATTAGCCCTGCACCTTCAAAAGCTGGGCTAGGATGGACACGCTGACGACTAGAGCAGCGACTTTTCGGGGACAAGAGTCCTTGTCCCTGACTCTCGAGCTGGCGTGTCCATCCTGGTTGATCAGCATCCACCATGCCTCTTGCTTGATAGAGCGCGGAAGCCTGCTATCGTGGCTATGGTTCGTTGCTCTTACAACGTGCGCTGTGCCTCATCTGCTGCCACTGCGAGACGCATGAGTTCGTCCACGATGCCTGTGTTCTGGTTTGTCGCTGGATCGAGGAAGAGCCCGTCATCAGCGAAACTGACGACGGAGGCCACCGCGCCACCCTGCTCAGTGGACGTTGGGCGAATGATTGCAACGGGCCCTAACTTTCGGTTAAGGAAGACGGTCGGTTCGGGCATGATGAGATTGGTCTGGAACTCGTCAGCAACACTTGTGCCAGTGGAGCCATTGTTAGGGTCGACGCCGATATTGAGGTTCGGAAAGGTAAGATTGCCGTCGGTGATGTTGGTGGCGTTGCCGGCCTTGTCGTGCCATGTCTGAAAGTGCATGATCTCGGACCCGCCGATACTTAGAAGAACTCGCAGGACCTCTAGATTGGTTACTTTCTGAGCCAGCGCCGGGTACAGGCTGCTGCCGCCCTGCTCGATGAACGCGAAGTGGAATCCTGCCGTGTTGGCAATCGCCTGCAGATGGTTGGAGATGTTGCCATTGCTGTCCAAGACCAGATCGCCATCGTTCAAGGGGATGGCCGGATGCTGTCCCTTGGCCAGGTCCGGGACGGCGTTAGCGAAAGTTGCTCGGAGGTCGGGGTTGCTTGTCGCGCTGCGGTACCGTGTCCACCAGGTCGTGTCCACAGTCAATTGCTTCAAGTTGGTAAGCCGTCCGTTTTGCGGCACTCCTGTTACCTGACTCGGCGGTAGAACCGCAAATTGCCCGAGGTCGACCGTCTTGGCGCCCTTCGACTGCAGGTAATTATTCAAGAACGCGTGATGGCTGATCTCGTCGTCAGTGTTGTCAGCGATATATTGCGGCATGTCGCCGTCTAACACCAGCAGGCCGGTAATGTAGGCCGGAGCAAGCCCGGTGACAATCTTCTTGCCGTTTTGCTGCAGATCGATCGGGGAGAGGCCTTGATTTGTGGCTCCGCCGAGTTCTGCATATTGAATCCACAGATCGGCTTCGACTTGCTCCAAGGCACTCAGGAACGTCAGAATTGCGATGTCGCCCTTGGTGATTGGTGAATTGTCCTGCGCTGTGCCGATGGCTGCCGAAGTATCCGGCAACAACGCCGTGCCCATCGTGGCGGCCCCTACGGCCACCATACCGTTCTTCAAAAATGACCGACGATTCTTGGCCCCACTGAAGACACTTCCCTTTTCTTTCATTCTATCTCCTTTTCACAAATCGATTTCGGAACCATTTGAATTGCGTGTTTCGGTGAGCTGATCTGAACTAGTCCCGCGTTCAGGATTGGACAATCGAACCTCGAACGTTCCCTCTCGATCGACAGGACTCCAGACGAAGCACATTTGTTTCTGCGCTACACGAACCACGAACATCAAAATCACGATGCTCTCAAGGCAGTGACTACACTTTCTGCCGGTTTATTCCTCTTGCGAGCAGAGAAAAACTCCAATGGAATATTTCGGTGTCCGGAGAGTCTTATCTATTGGTGGGGAGTCGGTCTCCGAAAGAACTGCAGTTTCCGCAGTGCTCGTTTTGTGGGAAGTCTATGGCTCGTGCCGTTCGCGTGCTAGACCGGCTTACGCTCCTCCGATCGGATAAACCCTCAAGACATCTACGCACCTAATGACGTTTACCCGGCTGAAGCTTTTCGGTGCGAACGGGTGAATTCAAGCTGGAGTTTTCGTCCTTTTTCTTTGAACGTTTAGAAACTTGTTTGACCAACCCGAGAAGCTGAGCGACCTGCTTCGATTAGTTCGCCGTATGTTCCGACTACTCAGAATTTGGCACGCATTCATTGGTGGGTCGAGAGAAGACAAATCTGCCTTAGCTCTTCGTACGTGAAAAACGTCTCTTTTTGGTCCCCGGCGAGCTCCGTGTGACCGAACTTCGATTCGTTGGAGATCCGACTCAATTCCTCTTCCGGAATCCCGAGCAAGAGCGCGGCCCGTTCCTGCGTAACGTATCTCGGTACTTGGCTGTCCATGTGCGTTCGCGTCATGCAGAAAGCAGTCCGCGTCTTCCTCGACTGCCAGAATTGATCGCCGTTGTAGATGGTCGCTCTTCACCTAACCGCGGCAACGCGCTCGGGCAATTCATACTGAGCGATTATTGTGTAGAATTTCTCCCGCTGTTGAAGTGCCGTGAGAAGCGCTAGTGCTTTGCCGTAAGCTACTATCGCTCCCGTCAAACTGTGGAACGCCGGGGAGTCTTTGGGTGTTTTGCGTCTTGCTATTTGGGCATCCGCTGACCATTCGAGTACTCGTTCTATCGCTTGATCTGCTTGACCCGCGCTGGACTTTTTCATGGACCGGGCCTCCTTCTTAGACCGTCATTGCAAATAACTATTGCTTGGAAGCTTTTATTCCGAAAGGGCGGCGCTCAGCGCTGTCTCATCCGCAAACCGTGTAGATGATGATGAGGCGTGGTTTTTCACTGCGAAGTAACAAAATCGAACTTAAAGAATGTCCCTCTTGTTCGTCATTTGATTTTGGAATTCACGTTACAACAGAGAGCGGCTTCTTTGCACGATGACGAGAGCTGGAAGTGAGGATCGGAATGAGTCATCTCTTCCTGGAAAGATTGTCATAAACAATCCTAATGCCGGATGCCGTTGTCGAGTCGTTTTGCCAGATGGACGAAAAACGTTGCTTGATCCTTATTGGTTGAGGTTCGATAAAAAGGCGCGCGCCCGGGTTGCCTTTCTATGGTTCTTCTTTGGAACATGCACGTGCAAGAGCCCATCCACACGATTCACATCAGCTTGCGTCGTGTCAATTTCTTCCGGAAAGACGTGGACAGATACTACATCTGGCCCGCAATCGATCTCTCCGTTGTGTCGAGCATGACTGCGAAACACAATCATGCTACGAGTCGTCAAGCTAAGAATCGTGGTCACTTCTTGATCTCGCGGAGAGTCAATAAAGAAATCAAATTGGGAGGTGTTCCCGTTGAAGTCGTCCTGTACAAGTTCCTTTTCGGCAGTGAGCCAGTCCTCGAAGTCAAAGCCATGTACGCAACCACGCCGCTCGAAAAGCTGGTAAGCACGCTTCGCGATTGTGGACCGAATGATCTCCTGGTGTTGTTCGTTTCTGCTTTCGACCGTGATCACCCAGTTGTTGCGACACTCTCTGGCTTGTCTCACCATTTTCGTTCCTCCTTGTGCAGCCATTCCTGACACCAGTGTCCCAAATGCCCTGTTCCACAGTTTCCGGCTCGTGAATGCGACAAGATCGGCTCAGGCAAACAGGCAATACCTACTGGTGTGTCGGCTGGGTCTGTTGATGATTTGATGCTGCCAGTTGACTGGTTTGGACGGCAGAGACCGTTCTCTCTGGGGGTTTTACGATGTGATGGCGCAGTCTGAACTTTTCAGCGATGCGAGTCACGAAGGCGACTACATTTAGAGCCAGCGAGAGCAGCACAAGCCATACTACGATTGTTTTATTCAGCATTGTTGATCCCTTCCGTATTTCAGTTCCTTTCATCTCATGGATACCTCTGTTACCAGCGTTCTATTCTGCGTTGTAAGGAGTGCCGCCGCTTAAAGAGGAGAAGGACAAAGCCGAACGTGCGATTTCCTTGTTTTGTGTTTGCACTTCCGCACAAATAGAGTTGCGTAGTATTGCTCGCGGTTCGCCTACGCAAAAGAATCGATTAGCTGGTGGAGCTGCTCAAGGTCCACACGATCCGCGTCAGAAACCGCGCAGAATTCCATTTGGTCCTTTCGCCAATCAAGCCACTGAAAGCTCTGCCGGGAACCTATGCGCGTTGGACTGTCCCGTTCACGTGTGGGCCAGATGAATACATTGATTGGATGTCCGTTACGCTCGTAGACAAGCACTGCGACAACGTGGCCTTCAATAACATCTACGCGTCCACCCTTCAGATTGAAACCGCCCTTCGCGAAATCGCGGACAGGAACAGCAAACGTAGCTTTCTCGTCGAGCCATCCCTGCACAATGCGCGCATCGTCTGAGGCGATGCCGTTCATGTGCCCCGGCTGCAGCGAACGCACGTGCGCGTCGACAATTTCCCCGGCAAGTTCGGCTTGATAGTCGTCACTGTCAACCCTGGGACCCACTTTCCCTAGTAAGAGCGCGACGAAAAGCAGCGCGGCCACAGTCGCCAGCCAATGCCAAAGGAGAGGTCGCGACGCAGCAGTCGCGGGCGCGGTAGCGTAGAGCGTCGCGCTAATCTTGCGTCGCAGCGAGGCAGTGGCCGACTCATAGATATGAGCGAGTTGCAATCTATCGCGCAACAAATCCAGGTCCACGAGTTCAGTGGCACAGTGGTCACAATGTCGCAAGTGACGCTCGAATTCGGCAGCCCGACGGCTGCTCAGCTCACCGTCGAAATAGCCCTGAAGCAGAGAGTCGGCAAAGTCACATCTCACGGACAGACTCCTTGAGAAGAATTTGTCAGTGCGGAATACAACTGGCGGCGGGCACGGGAGAGCGAGGACATGACGGTGCCAATGGGAATCGACATAATGGCAGCGATCTCCTTGTAGGAACAGCCTTCGAGTTCTCGAAGGACAACAATTTCGCGCAAACGCGGCGACAGCGTCTCCAGGGCCAGGGTGAGACGCTTGTGATCATCGCCGGCAATAGCCAGGGTTTCAGGCGTGGCGCGTGTCTGCAAGTGCAACTCTTCGTCGAATTCCGTGCTTAATTCCAAGGGACGGTTCTTCTCCAGCCACGAGTAGCATGTATTGCGCACGATCTGCAGCAGCCAGGCGCGCGCATCGCCACCATGAAAACCACGGAAGAAACGGCATGCGCGGAGCAGGGCTTCTTGAGCGACATCCTCGGCGTCCGTGCGCCTGCGCAACAGCCAACGCGCGAGGTTGAAAGCGGCATCGACATGCGGCAGCACAAGTTGCTCAAAGCGCGTCCGGTCTTCGAGCTCCAGCCCACTCACAAGTCACTCCCCACGGTGAAACCTCATGAGCGGTACCGCCGCAAGCCCGATTTTATTCTCTATCGTCGCCCGCCAACGAAAACCGGACGAATGACAAGCGCGCGAGCTCGGAATAAATGAGCTGGTGCGTCGGTCCTGGATAGACGAAGCACGTTGAATGCCGGGCGCGGGTCCCCAATGCCGCGCCGCTGCTCTCAAGCTCAGACCTAAAGAAGGATGGGAAAAGCGTGCATACCAGGAGAGTGAGAATGTCCGAAAAGAAAAAAGATGAGCTTTTGCACGATCATAACAACGATGGAATCGACCGCCGCGGTTTTCTAAAGTGCATGGCCTGGGCAGGAACCGGGGCCTTTTGCGTGATGCAAGGCGGTGTATTGAAATCGTATAGTTTGAGCCGACTTTCTGAATTGAACACGGCTGAGGCCAAGGGCGAGCTCAGCTTCGTGCAGATCAGCGATAGCCACATGGGCTTCAACAAGCCGGCAAATCCGGATGTAGCGGGAACACTGAAAGCGGCGGTGGGCAAGATCAATGCACTCTCGCCGTCGCCGGAATTCATGCTGCACACAGGCGATATTAGCCATCTCTCGAAGCCGGAAGAGTTCGATACCGTCGATCAGATCCTGAAGAGCGCAACCCCCAAGGATGTCTTCTACGTTCCCGGCGAGCATGACGTGCTGAATGACGACGGAAAGCAATTCCTAGAGCGCTACGGGAAGGGCAGCAAGGGCGGCGGCTGGTACAGCTTTGACAAGAAGGGTGTGCACTTCGTCGGGCTCGTGAACGTGATGAACCTGAAGGCCGGCGGGCTGGGAACACTGGGGCACGACCAGCTGGAGTGGATGGAAGACGACGTCAAGCACCTGAAGTCCAGCACCCCGATTGTGGTGTTCGCGCACATTCCACTGTGGTCGGTCTATCCCGAGTGGGGCTGGGGCACGGAAGACAGCGCGCAGGCCTTGGCGTACTTGAAGAAGTTCGGCTCGGTGACGGTGTTGAACGGACACATCCACCAGACGATGCAGAAGGTCGAAGGCAACGTGACGTTCCATACCGCGGCTTCCACAGCATTTCCGCAACCGGCGCCGGGCAAGGCTGATTCTCCGGGGCCAATGAAAGTGCCGGCCGAAGCGTTGAAGAGCGTCCTGGGAATCACGGACGTGAACTACGTACAAGGCCAGCACGCGCTCGCGGTGGTGGATTCTTCGCTCGCTTGAGCATAGCGTAGCCAAAGTCAAATCAAGTCGAACTTATAAAGGAGAAAAAGCATGAGGAGAAGTGTGTTCATCGCAGGTCTAGCAGCGGCAATGGTGCTGGGAGTGGGATTTTTCGGCACAAGCCGGAAGGGTTCTGTAACACAGGCGCAGCAGAACGCGTCGCCGATGGAAGTGAAGATCGACAACTTCAGCTTCGGGCCGGTAACGCTAACAGTGCCGGTGGGAACCACGGTTACGTGGACCAACCGTGACGATATCCCTCACACGATAGTCAGCACGGATGATCCGAAAGCGTTCAAGTCCAAAGCACTCGACACGGACGAAAAGTTCTCTTTCACGTTCAGCAAAGAGGGAACTTATCCCTACTTCTGCTCGATTCACCCGAAGATGACTGGCAAAGTCATCGTGCAGTGAGTGAGGAGCGACCTTGCATCCGTTTGACTTAAAGACAGTACTTTTAGCGAAGCATGCGCAACACGTCGTGCTCATTCACTTCCCGATCGCGCTGTTCATCATCGGCGTCCTCTTTGATTTTCTCGCGCAATGGAGGAAGCAGCCGGTGCTGGCTGCGGCGGCCTACTACAACTTGCTCGTCGCGGCGATCGCAACGATACCCGTGGTAGTCACCGGAATACTGGCGTGGCAGTGGGAACTCGAGGGTCAGAAACTGAAAGGCATCCTCTTGAGCCATCTGGTGATGGGATGCGTGTCGACCGTCCTCATCTGGGTGGTGTGGTTCATCCACCGGAGAAACCGACAGAACCAAGGTGAGGCATTGCCCGGATTCCGCTTGCCGATCGAGGCGGTGGCCGTCGTCATCGTTGCCCTGACGGGACACCTCGGCGGCTTTCTCAGTGGAGTGAATGGACCGGGATAGAAGCGTTTTAGACTCCTGAGACGAGAGTCGGTGGATCGTCCAGCAGGACAATCTGAGGCGGCAGGAGGGTTGGCAAAAACGAAGAGAAGCATTGGCAACGTTTGAAAAGAACCATTCGGAGAAGCCGAATGGCAGAAAAAGAGCATGCACAATGAAAACAAAAGTTATGTTGGCGGTTCTGGTGCTGTCATACGCGCCGCTCGGAGTGGCAGGAAATAAAGCGGAATACCCCAGTGAAAAAGTGGCGGCATTTGTGATCGAAAAGCTGGATGTCACTTCGCTGCCGTCCGCGTTCCGCCCGAAGAAGGAAAAGGGAAAGAAGACATTTGCGGATTACGGCTTCACGGCGCAGACAGTGGGCGAAAATGAAGCCGTTATCGAAGCCGCGGGTGGAGTGAAAAGGCTGGCGATCAAGATTCTCGACGAGAAATCCTCAGGAATCTACGTGTGTGTTGCGGAACTCCGAGAAAACGGGGGACAAGCGAAAACACAAAGTGTGCTTTTGCTGAAAAGAAATGAACCGACTGCATTGCTAAGGGGACGCGAGTCCTTTCGAGAATTTGCCGCATGCCCCGTGATTGGCGGAAGCGACTCTGCCACGAACTCGTACGGGGGCTGAGGAGTTACGCGATGTGCCAATCGCGTTTGTGACCTTGGGCATTTGGCGCCCCGACAGATCACAGGCGGTGTCGATGGGCAACACCGATATGCGTCCTTAGCACCTCTCTCCCAATTGCCAGAATGAATTCTGCCCTCTCTGCCACGCGGGACTATTAGCTGAACAACGAACGGAACGCAGTTGGTAGTCTGCGTGGAGACACTCTGTTGATAGAAGCATTCCTTCGAACGGCCGCCCCGAGCGGCGCCAATGTAGTTCTCGTCCTCGAAATCGCCATGGGGATAGGTCTTTTGCTTGGCGCCCGGCTTGCTCGCAAGGGGCGATTTCGGCAGCACGCCTGGTGCCAATCCGTCATCGTGCTCCTGAACTTTGCAGTGATCGCGGCGATGATGATTCCTTCATTCCGCGTTCATGTGTTTCCCAGAATTCCAGCCAAGCTTGGCAAGGCTTACTACGCACTGGCAACGGCGCACGCCGTGCTCGGAGGCGTTACTGAAATCGCGGGACTGTACATCTTGCTGTCCGCGGGCACGAGCGTCTTGCCGGAGAAATGGCGAATCACCAAATACAAGATGTGGATGCGAAGCGTCCTCGCGCTCTGGTGGGTCGTGCTGTTACTGGGAATGGCAACTTACACGCGCTGGTACGTGCCGCATTTGTTTCGAAAATAGATTTGCGTTATGTGATGGAGAGGAGGGAGATTGAAAATCGTGCCGGTTTGCTTGCTTTGCGTGTTGGGCGCCTTTGTTCAGCGCAGCGCAGCACAATCAGGGACGCCATCCGTGCCAGACGCTAATCCGGGACGACCCACCGTATCGACGCCGGCGACTCTCACCCCGGTTGGATACCTACAGTTCGAGACTGGCGCGCTCTTCGCAGAGGACTCGACGGAGTTTTCGAGGCGCATCGGAATCGGCCAAGTTACGAAACTCTCCGTACTTCCGCGGCTGGAACTGTTCTTGCAGAGTGAGCCGCTCGCCATCAGTCAGTCAAAAGATCAGACTGCGGTTCATGAAGGAGAAGTTTTCGCAGGTGTGCAAAGCATGCTTTTTTCCGGCGAGCAATCACGGCCAACGGTTTCGATCAGCTATATCCGGCGGGTTCACACAAGCGTCGCCCCGGAACTCGACACGGGCACTTTTCGACAATCAACCTCGATTCTTCTGAGTGAAGATCTACATGGATTTCACTTCGATGCGAACGGGATACTTGCCGAGCAGACTCAGGGTGATGTGCATCGAGCGCAGTTCGCGCAAACACTGTCCATTTCCCATCTTCTGGGGAAGTTCACAATTTCCGGGGAGGTATGGCATTTCTCGCAACCATTCGAGAAGGGCAACACCGTTGGTAATCTCTGGGCGGTTTCCCGTGCCCTTCACAAGAACTTGGTGGTCGACGCCGGATTCAATCGTGGACTGACCAAAACGTCCACTCGGTGGGAAGCGTTCGTGGGATTCACTTACCTTCTGCCGCATCGCCTTTGGAGGGCCCGTCCTGGGTTCCAGCCGTGAGTCCGCCTCAATTCCCTCCTTCGGTTTTCTTTGCACTCCTTGTGTGGATCCATGTCGCTGGTTTGTGACCTTCAGAGAATGCTGCGTCGGAACAAGAGCGGAATAAAGCGCAATCAATTTGGTCTATGTAGTTGAAATGCCGACGGCGCCTATAAGGGCCTTCGCAAAACGCAGACCGAGGACGACCCATGGCTGAATATGAAATGACTTTAGTGGATCGGCAAAAAATTGCCAGAGATACGATGGCTTTCTGGTTTGACACAAATGGCGCCACCTTCGGATTCCGCGCCGGGCAGCATGCCGACTTTGTCTTCGCGCCCTGGTCTATAGGAAGTGAAAGCGACAATTCCCGGACCTTTTCACTCGCAAGCCCTCCTCTTGACAAAAGGCCAGTCATGATCGCTATGCGCATGCGAAAGACGGCCTTTAAGACCGCGCTGAAGGCTGCTGCTCTTGGCACGAAGTTCATCGTGAGCCGTCCCAGAGGATCCTTCACGCTGCATAGGGACATCACCCGGCCTGCGGTGTTTCTGGCGGGTGGCATCGGGATTACACCGATTCGCAGCATCCTTCAGCAAGCCAAGCAGGAACGTCTGCCGCACAAGCTATATTTGTTCTATTCGAATCGTGAGGCGGACGACGCGGCTTTCATCGAAGAACTGCAAAGCATGGCTGTGCAGAATCCCAATTTCACTCTCATTCCAACCGTCACTGGCCATAAAACTCTGGCTTGGCCTTACGAAAAAGGGCACATCAATCGTGAAATGCTCACGCGTTATCTCCTCGGGATCAACGGACCTATCTACTACATCGCGGGCCCGTCGGGAATGGTCACAGCGATGACCGCGCTGCTCGCTTCCTCGGGCGTCAGCGAGGACGATCTGAGGACTGAAGAATTCGGAGACTACAAGCTGCAGCAAGGTCTCACACAAAACGATCCCGGAACCGGCATTAATCTTTCAGATTCAGCCTTATGACACTCGGCCGATGTGGAGGTCTTGTGAAAAGTAGTTTGGCTCCGACTCGGGTCTCCTTCGTTTCGTTCATTTCTCTTTTGCTCTTTGGCATAGTCATGTGGAGTTTCCCAGCGCTCACCAAAGCGCAATCCCTCTTTCCCGACGACGTGAAGCATGACACACCGGGCCAGGTCATTAACCAGGGCCAATCCGTCCATATTGACGTGGACCTGGCACTTGTCAACGTTACTGTCACTGACCCGTATAACCGCCTGGTTACAGGCCTTGCGTCAGATAACTTCCGCGTCTTCGAAAATAACGTCGAGCAGGAGATTCAATATTTCTCTTCTGAAGACGTCCCCATTTCCATCGGTGTCATTTTCGATCTCAGCGGCAGCATGACCAACAAAGTCGGCAAGGCCAAGGAAGCCGCCTTGCAGTTCTTCAAGACTGCCAATCCGCAGGACGAGTTCTTTCTTGTCAGTTTCAACGATCGCGCGGAAGTCGTGAGCACCTTCACCAGCAGTGTTGAAGATCTGCAAAGCCGCATATTCTCGGCATCGGCAAAAGGACGCACTGCACTCCTCGATGGGATCTATTTGGGTCTCAGCGAGATGAGGACAGCTCGCAACCCCAAACGGGCCTTACTCATCATCTCCGACGGGGGCGATAACAACAGTCGGTACAACGAGAGGGATATCAAGCGGCTGGTGCGAGAGGCCGATACCCAACTTTACTCCATCGGTATATTTGACCCGTTTGAATATCGCAGCCGAACAGCAGAGGAACTCAACGGCCCCTCGCTGCTCTCTGAAGTGACGGAACTGACCGGTGGGCGCGCTTTTACCGTAGAGAATGTAAACGAACTGCCGGACATCGCCACAAAAATTGGCTCCGAGCTGCGCAATCAATACATTCTGGGATACCGCCCGAGTAATAAGTCACATGACGCGCGCTGGCGAAAGATCAAGATCAAGCTACGCGCCCCCAAGGGCCTTCCGCCTCTCAGCGTCTACGCAAAAACTGGTTACTACGCGCCCAGCCTCTAGTTAGGCTAGTGCTCAAGCTGCGAGTACTTAGAAGCTAGTCGGCACCAGGTTCTGGATCGAACGTCTTATGCGCTCTTGGTGGCGACCGAGCAATGCCCCGTTAGTGGTTCAACGAGGCAAGCCAATACGGCGCTCAAGGTCTTCAAAGCGCGGGTCCAAGCGGAGAGGATCGAAGCCCGGCCGCAGCAGGACGCTCGGGTTAAAGTGCTCTTCGAAGGCTTTTTCGAGCCAATTCATGGCTTGCTCCTTATCCCCGAGGGCTGCATAGATCACGGAAATTTCCGAGGCATCCGAATAACTCGGGACCGAGCGCTTCTTCAGTTCGCTCAGTAACTTTACCGCTTCACTCCTCTTGCCGGATGCGGCGTAGGCGCGAGCAAGACTGGCTATGCAGGTCGGGCTGCCCCCGGAAAGACGCACTGCTTTTTGCAGCTCTACGACTGCTTCCTCGTTCATGTGTTTCGCCAGGTACGCCTGCGCGAGTTGATTATGTGCGAGAGCAAAATTAGCATCCATTTCGACTGTCTTGCGGCTCTGACGCATCGATTCGTCATAAGAATGCGCAATGGCAAGAAGCTCTGCCAAATCGGCGTTAATGATGAGAGATAGCGGATCCAGATTTTCTGCTTTTCTCATTTCCGCGATCGCTTCGTCATTCCGGCCCAATACACTCAAATGCCAGGCGTACCAATGGTGAGCCGTTGCGTAGCCTGGGTTCAGCTCAATGGCCTGCCGGAATTCCTTCCCGGCAGAATCCAAATCCCAGTCGAAGGCATCCAAGCAGAATGCAAGTGAGTTGTGTGCTTCGCCGAGCGCGCTGTTCAGTTCCAGGGCTTTGATCGCCGCGGCCTTCGCTTTTGGGAATGCTTCTTTGGGTGTCATCACCGCATACTGCCAGTCTCCCAACAAAGCATAAGTGTCAGCTAAGCCAGAATAAGCTTGGGCGTAATTCGGGTCCTCGTCGATGGCCTCATTGAAATAAGCAAGGGCAACCTTCAAACCATCCGCCGTTCGCTTATTCCAGAAGTAGCGCCCTTTGAGATAGGACTCATAAGCTTGCGGATTAACAGCCTTTACGGCTTTAAACGCGGCTTGTTCCTGCGGATTTAAATTGATCCGAATTTGTTCCGCAATGGCTCTAGCCACCGTGCTCTGGAGCGCCAGGGTTTCCCGCAGTTCACCCTGATAGCTCTGTGACCATAAGTGCTTGTCCGACGAAGCCTCGATCAACTGCGCCGTGATGCGGACCTGGTCGCCGGAACGGAGCACGGTGCCCTCCACCACGGCGTCCACATTGAGCTCTCGAGCGATCTGCGGCAAGGGCTTGCGCGCGCGTTTATATGTCATCACGGAGGTACGCGAGATCACGCGCAACGCACTGATCTGCCCGAGGTCCGAAATCAACTCATCGGTCATGCCATCAGCGAAATAGTCCTGAGAGGCATCGTTCGAAAGACTTTCGAGCGGAAGGACAGCCAATGAGTGAATGACAGTGGACGGGTGGTTCCAGGCATGTAGTTTCCAGGCGACGAGTGACGCCGTCAGAAGAAGCAACACGAATGCAGAAACTTTCCACGCAAGTGACGGCTGTAGGTGTTGGGGTTTAACAGATTTGGCACCGATATCGGCGCCATCGCCAGATACTGGTTCGGCATAAGGCTGTGTTGCGAATTCAGGGCTGCGAACAAGGGACGCGACGGCAGGTTTTACTTCCGCGAGGAAGCGATAACCGCGACGCGCAACAGTTTCTACAAAGCGCGGACTTTCTGCGGAGTCGCCGAGGCCCTCGCGGATTTTGCTGATCGCTTTGTTGAGCCCGTGGTCGAAATCCACGAAAGTGTCCGCAGGCCAGAGTTTCTTCTGAAGTTCCTCGCGAGTTACGACCTCGCCGGGGTGCTCAAGCAGCATCGCCAGGACTTGGAAGGGCTGTTCCTGAAGCCGTACCCGAAGGCCGTGCCTGCGCAATTCGCCGGCCCGAAGATCCAACTCGAAAACCCCAAAAAGGAGCCGCCCGCGGAGCTGATGGGTTTCTTCCATAGAGAAGAGTCTAGTTGGGAAACGGTAGTGTACCACCAAGTGAAATCGTCTGGAACAAGAAGTGGGGACAGTTTCCCGTAAGCCTTCTATTGAGTGAGACTTACTAGGGGACCCCCATTCCAGCGGGAGAGAACTGCCCGTCCATTGCACTGCTTTTAAGAGCAAACCATAGTGAGGCCCTCAAGCGCACGTGTGGGACGCCATACGGTCGCAGGGAGGGTTCCGTGCTCGAACACAATGATGTTCCGAATTTTGAGCAGGCTGTTTTGCCCCATCTGGACGCTGCCTATAACCTCGCGCGCTGGCTGATGCGCAATGAGCAGGATGCCCAGGACGTCGCCCAGGAAGCGTATTTACGCGCCTTCCGATTCTTTCCCAGCTTCCGCGGCGGCAATGCGCGTGCATGGCTCCTGAAAATTGTCCGGAACACTTGCTATACCTGGTTGCAAGCGAACCGCCCACTGCAAGACGCCGAGGAATTTGACGAAACCCTCTTCCATTCTGCTTCTTGCGCTCCCAATCCAGAAGAAGCCGTGCTCCAAAACGAGAGCAGCACTCTGGTGCGAAAAGCGATGGAGAAACTCTCGCCGAATCATCGGGAAGTCATGATTCTTCGCGAACTCGAGGGGATGTCCTACAAGGAGATCGCAGATATCGCGGGAATGCCCGCAGGCACCGTAATGTCGGGCTTGTCGCGTGCGCGGGACCAGCTTCGTCAGATTTTGACAGGTCTGATGCGCAGAGATATGGCGCCAAGTTCACGGCAAATAGCAGCAGTGAACGAATGAGTTCACGGTCGCGAATCATTCGTGGTTTGCAGATTCCAACTTAGGGCAACTGCTTGTCAGACGCAGAGATAGGAGCAAGCTTATGAACCAGCGTTATCAATATGTTTGCTGTTTGGGCCTCTTTTGTCGTCGCCGCTCACGGGCAGCTCAGGTGGGCCTTCGTGGAACTCTACTGTTCGTGTGCCTCACTTTGCTTTTGAGCGCAGCGCACGCCCAATACCGTGCGGGAATACAAGGTACCATTCTCGATCCTGACGGCGCAGCCGTGGGAGCCGCGACCGTAACTCTCACCAATAAAGAAACGAACATCTCAAAAACGGCAACCAGCGATTCCAGCGGTATCTATAATTTTCTCAGCCTCGCGCCGGGCCACTATGTGATCGCCGTGGAGATAGCGGGATTCAAGAAGAAGACGCTGGACGATGTGCTCGTCGCCGCGGAGCAGACCCAATCCGTCAACATTACCTTGGAACTCGGCTATGTCACCGAATCCATTACCGTTCGCGGAGAAACGGCTCCGCTGATGGACACCGAAACCGGACAGATCAGTGGGACGCTTTCCGACCAAGAAGTACAAAACCTTCCTTCGTTTGGTCGTGACCCTTTTCAACTACTTCGCTTAGCCCCTGGCGTTTTCGGCGACGGTGCGCATGAGGCAGGCGGCAATTCCGCGAATACTCCGGGCAGCCAAGGGCCCGGAGGACCCACAGCCACGAGCGGTATCTTCCAAACGGAAAACCAGGTACAGATAAATGCCAACGGCCAGCGCAACACCGGAAATAGTTTCCAGGTTGACGGAGTCTCGGTAAACAGCTTGGATTGGGGTGGCGCCGCGGTCATCACACCGAACGAGGAATCCGTCAAGGAAGTCCGCGTTACCGCCAATTCCTACGACGCCCAGTTTGGTCGTGGCGCCGGCGCGCAGATTGAAGTGGTATCCCAAAGTGGAACCAACCAATACCATGGCAGCCTCTTCCTCAAAGCCGACCGCCCGGGACTGGATGCCTTCCAACGGAATTTCGGCTTGGGAACCGGTGCCGACCAGCGCGCCACCAACCGCTTTAATCAATACGGGGGCAGTGTCGGCGGCCCTATTATCAAGGATCGCCTGTTCGCCTTTTTCTCCTATGAAACGCTTAGAAATAATTCCGTCTCCACAAATAACACCTGGGCTGAGACGCCCCAATTCCTGAAGGAAGGTGCGGCCAACAGCATCGCCAACAGTCTCCTGTCTTTCTCCGGCGAAGGCACATCTTTCAACGCCGTTATCCCCAGGAGTTGCGAGCAGGCCGGCCTCACAACTGGTGTAAATTGCAACCCGGTTGGTTCTGGCGGTTCCCAGGGTTTGGACATTGGTTCGCCGATAAAAGGCCAGCCGCTAGGGACTTCCGATCCAACCTTCGGGAAGGCGGCCACCCCGTTCGGTATCGGTGGCGGCCTCGATGGGAGTCCTGACATCGCTTTCGTACAAACCACGAATCCGAGTATCAATACGTCGACTCAGTATAACGGCCGCCTGGATTTTCAGGCCACGCGCAACGATCTATTCACCTTCAGCACGTATTTTGTTCCCAATAACGCCACCTTCTTTAACGGCAATGCCCGTGAGGCGAATCTTTGGCACTCGGATCGCACCAATGAAAGCGCTGCTCTGCTTTGGCAGCACACCTTCGCGCCCACGTTCATCAATGAGGCGCGCTTCAACGTGTCCCGTTGGTACTTCAACGAGTTACAGACCAACCCGCAGGAGCCTTTCGGTCTGCCGCAAGATGCCCTCAACGGCATCGGCAACATCGGCGGTTTTACCATCGTCTTTGGCGCCAACGGGCCGGGCATTTTTTATAAAACTTTGTACAACTTTCGCGACACCGCCTCCAAAGTCATCGGCAAACAAACTTTGAAGTTCGGGTTCGAGTTCTACAAAGAACAGAACACCGACGTGAATGCGGGCGGCGCACTGCCGCAATATCAGTTCAATAATTTGTGGGATTTCGCCAACGATGCTCCTGTTCAAGAAAATGCGGTCTTTAACCCCTTGACGGGCGCCCTGACGCAAGACAGACATTACATTCGCGCCAGCAGTTATGCCGGGTTCGTTCAGGACGATTGGAAGCTGAAGCCCAACTTCACGGTTAATCTCGGTTTGCGCTGGGAGTACTTCGGCCCGGTTCACGAAAAGTTTGGCAATCTCGACACCGTAGTCCTGGGTACCGGCGCCGGCGTACTCACCGACACATCCATACGCATTGGGGGGAACCTCTACGGCACCAGTCCTTATAATGTCGGGCCCCAGATTGGTTTTGCTTGGAGCCCGAATACACTTCCTCTCATCCGACGTCACGAATTCCGGAACCGGCTGGTGATACGCGGCGGATTTGGAATCGCTTACAGCCGTGAAGAGCAAGCCATCGCACTGAACGGACGCAACAACCCGCCGCTGGTCGCAGGTGACAACCTGTTTGGTGCGAACATCCTATACGCAGGTTCCAGTGATCCACACAACTTCAACGGATACCCATCCAATCCGAATACCATAGTAACTTTTAATCCCGTCACCAATCTTCCCGCGAGCGGCGCACCTGTGAGTCTGACCGGCTTCGATGCCAATTTACCTACCCCAGTTACGTATCGTTACTCGCTCGGAACCGAGTATGAGTTATTCTCCGGTTGGGTACTGTCTGTCGGATATCAAGGCAACCTGAGCCGCCATTTCACGCGTAACCAAAATATTAATCTCATTAATTTTGCAAACCTCAACCCCCAAATTCAAAACTTCAATCGCTTCACCAACGACTCGAATGGCGCTTACAACGCGCTGCTGACAGAGTTGCAGCATAAATTCTCTAGCACCTTCGAAATCGATGGCCAATACACGTTCGCCAAAGCGGAAGACAACTATTCGGGGGACTTCTCCGGGGATTTCGACCCAGGTGCGGATCCGTTCAACCGCCAGGCCCAGTGGGCCCCTTCTGATTTCGACGTGAAGCATAATTTCAAGCTCTATGGAATCTGGACTCCGCGCTTTTTCAGCGGCCAACAGAGCTGGCTCGAGAAGGTCGCCGGAGGGTGGACGGTATCCAGTATTTTTAACGCTCACAGCGGCTTCCCTTGGACTCCGTTCTATCTCGTGCAAGTACAAGGTGTACCCAGCGGGGACACATGTAGCTTGGTCTACGCGAATAGTAATTTTTGCACTGTTCGGCCAGCCGCTTATCTCGGCGGCGCACGCTCCAACTCCAGCAACGCGGGGTTTGAACCTAGTACGATCAACTTTCCCAACCCTTCTACCTCCTACTTCACTGCGCCAAACCTGGGCTCCGGGGTAGGCGCTCCGCCAGCGCCGGGTGTGCCTCGCAATTTCTTCCGCGGGCCTCGCTATTCCTCTATTGACGCAACGCTTGGCAAAGCTTTTGGATTGCCGCACCTTCCCGTTTTGGGCGAGAACGCCAAAATCGAATTTCGCGCCAACTTCTACAATCTATTCAATCAACTCAACCTCGCTCCGTTCGGCCCTCAACAAATCGGCACCATCAACGTCACGCCTGCCAGCGGCGGCGCACCGGCCTCGCAAACCGTGACCTCGCCCAACGGCTCGTTCGCTCAAGGGACCAGCGCCCTCGGCGGCCGCGTCATCGAGTTGCAGGCGAGGTTTAGCTTCTAGGTTTACACCCCGGGAGGCGTAGTTTGGCGAAGACCCTTTCGGTCCTGCTCCCAATCCAGAGGAAGCGGTACTGCAGATCGACAGCAACACGCTGGTGCGAAAAGCGCTGGAGAGACTCCCGCCGAATTATCGGGAAGTCCTCATTCTTTGCGAACTCGAGGGGATGTCTTACAAAGAGATTGCAGATATCACTAGCATGCCCGCAGGCCTCGAGCTTATCGCGTGCGCGGGGGCGGCTTCGTCAGATTCTGACTGGTCCAAGGGCGGAGACACGGAGCCAAGTTCACGGCGAATCGCAGTTGGGAACGCATAAGTGCGAGGGTGGCTCATCCGTGACTTGCGGATTCCAACTTAGGCAACTGCTTGGCAGATTCGGAGATTGGAGCAAGGTTATGAATCAGCGTTTATCAACATGTTTACCGTTCGGGGCTCTTTTGCTGACCGCGAGTCGTGAGCGGCAATGACAACGGAGGACCCAACTGAAATCTCACGGAGAACTAGTCCTCGCGAGTTGAGTATTCCGGATCGCGCAGTTAAGGCGTACACGAAAGGGATGGAAGTTGGCGTGATTCCGAAAGGATGGAAGTCTTGTTTGACCACGTGCGTCTTCGGCGCTATTCGAACGCAGTCGGTGCGAATGGGTGTTGGACGCCCTCGTGGGTAGTGGCCGCGGCGCTGATTTCGCGAATTCCACGCATGACGACATCTGGGCGATCGATCATGACGCCGTGGCCGCTGCCACGCGCGATAACTCTACGAGCGCGAGGAGAGAGAGCTTTTAGCCCTTCTTGCATGGAATTCCAGATCGACCGGATCGATGTTGGCTGAGTACTTCGAGGGTTGTCCGGGTCCTGCGAAATAATGAGTAGCGGCAGATCCTTACAGCAGCGGGCGCGCGCTGCCTCCTCCGCGGAGTTCAAAAACTGGTCGGCTTCTCCCCGCCAACTAGTCGCGTACGACGGCCGGCACGTCTCGGTGCGAGCAAGATCGCTATATGCCTCAAGCCCGGGTTCTACTTCGGCCTTGCAATCGCCCATCAATAACGCCCATCCGCTTGCCTCTTTCCACCATTCCAGCATGACCTTACGATGCTCTCTCTTGATCAGCTCTGCCGAGTACGCGGAATCCGGAATCGCTTGTATCTGCTCAGGAGTACTGGAATCGACGAGCACCAGACCGGCTATTTCTGACGGATAGCGATCGACATATTGGCGAGCATAGAACCCTGCGACCGAAGCTCCAACTAGGACAAAGGGCTTGCTCTCGCCGGCTTGTGTCAGGAGTTGATGGAGCTCCATCGAGATGTTTCTCGCATCCCGCACGCCGGGCTGAAGCTCGCTCCAGCCAACCCCGGCGCGGTCATATGAGCAGACACGTTGAGTTTTTTCCAGTTCGGGCTGCACCTTCTGCCAGATCAACCAGTCATTCCCTCCCCCCGCGTCGAGCACCACGGTTGGAGCACCGTGTCCGCTGCAATACAGATGCATCGGCCGGCCATTGATTAGATAAAAGGCACCCGGCACCGGGTGACGGGCGCGCAGCACCTCATTCCTAAGCTTGTTCAGAAGAGCTGGAACCACAAGAACCGCGGCGACAGCTATTGCTATTCTCGTGCGCCCAAAGTTTTTATGTTTGGTCGTCACAACCGTCACAACCGTTCTCTTCGCAAGACCTTGTGGACAGCAATCACGAATAAACAGCTCTATCTACAGCGTAAAACACTGGTCTAAACTACACATTAGAATACGCGATATGTCGCGTGCGCATACCTGGTGCCAAATCCCGATAGCGCTCACAATCCCGGAATCAGCCTTTCCGTGGACGCGTCGCCGACCATCCGCCCGCAAACGCTGCTTGGGTCAACTGTAAGGCTACGCTACTCCTTCTCCGAGAGAATTACTGACGCGCACCTTATGCCTTGCCGTGACGTTGGCCCACGAGCTTGGATAATTCTGTTCTCGATCTAAAGTGAATTCAAAAAGGTGATCAGAGCTTGCTTTTCTGCCGCTGTTAGGTCGCGGAAACGTTTTCTTTCCTGTGCGGCCTCGCCACCGTGACGCTCAATGGCGCTTTCCAGGGTCAAGGACTTCAGGTCGTGCATGTGGCGAGGGTGCGTGCGCAACCCCCACAACGGAACGGTGCGTAGTTTGTTTACTGTGTCTTCCGGAGGGTTTTGGACGATACCGTCCCCGGTCTCGATGTCGTGAAGCAGAAAGTCACTGTAAGGGTGGATGATCTTATTGCCCAGCGCTTCAGGTATGGTAAACGCTCCGCCATCGATAACTGTTCCGGGGGAAGCGGTAACGATGGTGCTGACATGACAACTGGCGCAGCCAATATTCTCGAAGATTTGTTGTCCTGTTTGTGCTGTGGCCGAGGCAGCCAGGACGGCATCGCGTGGCGGCGCCTTGGTGCCGCGCACGAACTGGGCAAAATGGTCGATGTCGGCGAGACCGAGATTGTCGGGAACGTCTTCGGGGTCGGTGGTGACCTTGCCGACGGTGGTCACGTCGTGTGGCCGCAGGCGGTTCGTCACTCCCATTTCATTCAGGTAAGCGTCACCAATAAAAGAAAGCAAGCTGCTGTGCTGGTCTTTCCAGCCAAAGCGCCCGATACGCGATTGTCCGGGGGATTCCAGAACCGGAACCTCGACGGCTTCACCGTGGATTCTGCCGTGGCTGACCTCGGCCTGCTGCTGAGCGATGGCTTGCAGGGTGCTGTCGTCGATCGCTTCGACAAAACCGTCTCCCAGGATATTGAGAGCTGCGCGCAAGGCTCGAATGTTTTCAGTATCGGGGACGTGCTCCTGCGCCCCGGGAATCAGCGCCCGGTCATTGATAATTGAGCGATTTGCAATGACATTCGCGCCGTCATTGATAGGAACGGTCGCGGCTACGAAATTGCCGCTGGCATCTTTGTGACCGGCGCGGATCTCCGTGAATTGACTGGAGCCGCCGCTGACAGGATTCTGGTGACAATCCGCGCACGCTCTGGCGTTGAAGACGGGGCCCAGCCCCGTCCGGGCATCATGGTCTTGTTCAAAACGGGTTTGGTCGAGGGCGTACGTATCGCCGGGTGGTTCGGCGATGCCGTTACTGACGCTTTGCGACCCGGGGTCTTGCGCCAGCGTGGGGGTATCAAAGCCGGTGGGCGCTTCGGTCGGGCCTTGCTGCGCAACGACGGCGACGACCATCGCGAGCACTCCTATGGTCAAAACTGCAATCGAAATACACTTGCGGAACATGGCCCACCTCCGGGACAGATTGGTTTGGTCAGGAGCGAATCTGCGGCGCACTCTCCCTCGCGAACACCTTCGCGACGTGTAGGACTGCGCGATTGGTTGCTTTATTCCGCCGGTTTTTAAAAGTGTGTGAAAAGCGCGAACGAGGACAGGAAGAGACTCGCAATAGGGGACGTCCGGGCGAGAGTATTCACAAATCTTCAGCGTCATTGAAGTCATTTGCGGAGTGTTTGTGGCTGGCTGGAATTTTTGGCGAGCCAGACTAGTCTACACGTTCGAGCGGAAGTATTTCGGCGCTCTCTGCGCATCCGCTGACTAACTTCAGGAGAATTCCATGCAAAAATGGCTCGCCAGCCTGATGTCTCTAGGTATCTGCGCCTTATCAGCCGTTACGGCTGAGTCTGCAACTGGAAACGCAAGTCAGATTACCCAATCCTCGCCCGATGTGAATGTAGTGATTCAATGGAACAGAACGCTACTCGTCATCGTTCGCACACCTGGCGCGCAGCCGGCGACCGTGCACGCGACTCGCAGCTTCGCGATTATGCATGCCGCGATCTACGATGCAGTCAATGCGATCGACCGAACGCACGCTCCTTATCTGGTTCGCCTTTCACACGTATCGCGATCTGCCTCCGAAGATGCCGCAGCGGCTTCAGCAGCTCACGAGGTTCTCGTAGTGCTATATCCGACATTCCAAGCGATGTTGGACAATCAGCTACAACAGTCGCTGGCCGTCATCCCCGATGGAGCGGATAAAACAGAAGGTGTCGGCATTGGGACGACGGTTGCAGACCAGATACTCAAGTTGCGAAGCGACGATGGATCCAGTGC